>ERZ1034855.174-NODE-174-length-35869-cov-12.522421_pt1 | contig 35869 bp, 65 predicted proteins | sample MGYA00520699_ERZ1034855 | MGnify/ENA primary metagenome ERZ1034855 (study PRJEB33766, sample SAMN09781730) | gut metagenome | biome: gut microbiome | host: Homo sapiens | place: Madagascar | study: EMG produced TPA metagenomics assembly of the PRJNA485056 data...
CTCAAAGAAAGCAAAATAAATATGAAATTCAAAATGATGTGACTATTATCAACAATAAAGTTATCATAGATAGCAGGTTTGTGGATTATTTGAAATCATTCGATAGATACATTAGTATAGACAGCCGTGGATATGCATATTTTTCATATTGTGGTCAAGATGTATATTTGCATAGACTTTTAACAAAAACACCGCTGTTTTTCGACGTAAGCAGTAAGGATATAGAAATAATTGATCATATAAATAGAAATAGATGCGATAACAGAATTGAAAATCTAAGAACAATTAAAAAATCCGAAAATCCCGTTAATTGTTCAGTATATTCCAACAATAAAAGTGGACACAAAGGAATTTCGTGGCTTGAACGGTTGCAAAAATGGCAGGTAAATATTCAATATAAAAATAAAAATTATTATATTGGAGTTTTTGATAATATCGACGATGCAATTCTTGCAAGGAAACAGGCGGAGCAAGATATATTTGGAAAGGTGAATTAAAAATGCAAAATCTTCATCGACATACTTCGTATTCAAACGTGTGCATTGCAGATTCTGCGGCAACAAATGAACAATATGCCAAAAGAGCGGTAGAATTGGGCCACAAAGTAATTAGTAGCGTCGAGCACGGGTGGCAGGGCTATTATTATCAATGTTATGAACTTGCTCAAAAATATAATCTCAAATTTGTTTTTGGAGCAGAAGCATATTGGGTAAAAGACAGGAAAAAAGAATATGAAGAAATCGATCCATCGACAGGAGAGCCGTTAAAAAACAAAGACGGAACAATAAAGGCGCATAAAGATAACTCTAATTGTCATATATTACTTCTTGCAAAAACAGAAATCGGAAGACGCGCCATCAACAAAATTCTTTCAGAGGCAAATGAAACAGGGTATTATTTTAGACCCCGTGTCGATCTCGAACTTCTTCTTTCCCTTCCTCCTGACGATGTGGTCGTAACAACTGCTTGTGTAGCATATTGGAAATATGAAGATATCGAAGATATTACTCTTCGGTTGTGGAAACATTTTGGAAAAAACTTTTATCTGGAGATCCAAGCGCATAAAACAGAACAACAGAGAGAAATCTCCCGTAGAATTCTTTCCTTGTCGCAAAGACATGGAATCGAAATGATTGTTGGGCTTGACAGTCATTACATTTATCCGGAACAGGCGCAGGAGAGAGAATATATTCTCGAAGCAAAAGATGTCCATTACAAAGACGAAGAGGGGTGGTATATGGACTATCCCGACGACGAAGAGGTTATGAGACGTTTTATGGAGCAGGGAGTTTTTACAAGGGAACAGGTTCAAAGAGCGATGGATAACACAGACATCTCTCTAACGTTTGATGATTATGCAAAAGACAATCCTGTTTTCAGTAAAGACATTAAACTTCCTACTCTTTATCCGAATCTTTCACAAGAAGAAAGAAACAAAAAATATAGTGTTCTGATTAGTAAGCTTTTTAGAGAATACGCAGAAAAACATCATATTACAGGAGAAGAGTATAAGAGTTATCTTGAAGGAATTAAAATGGAAGTTCAGACGGTTAAAGATACCGGAATGGCCGATTACTTCCTTCTTGATTATGAAATCGTTAAAAAAGCGATTGAAAAAGGAGGCGTTTTGACCGACAGTGGAAGAGGCTCTTCGGTTGGATATTTCACAAACACGCTTCTTGGTTTTTCAAAAGTTGACAGATTTCAAAGTCCGATAACTCTTTATCCTGAACGATTTATTAGTAAAACAAGAATTTTGGAAACCCACTCATTACCCGATTAACAAAATAGTCGCCCATATAAGTGATTGTATGTGGAAAACCTTGAATATCAGGGGAAGCCCTTAAGTCTTAATTACAAAACATTAGCGAAAGCAAAATGTGGCATCGCCAATCACGATGGTATTGTAAAAAGATTAAGAATTGGGTAATCCTGAGAGATAACCCTAACCGAATTTATCGTATGGGGAGCTCGCAACGACTACCAAGAGGAATCCGAGATGATGTCAACGATTGTGGTATAGTCTATTCCGACCATTTGTTTGGTGTAAATACTACGAAAGTAGCGGTAGATCAAGATCGATATGAACTGGGGAACCCCCGAAATTGCAGAAGAAGCACAGAAAGAAATTCTCGGAGACGATCACGCAATTCCAATGATTGCCTTCGGAACCTGTAAAAAGAAATCAGCTTTTAAATTGTTCGCTCGTTCTCAAAATATGGATTTCGAACTTGCGAACACCATCTCTTCGCAGATTGCAGATTATGAAGAGGCAGTTAAAAATGCAGACGAAGATGAAAAAGACACAATCGATATTTATGATTTTGTAGATAAAAAATACGCCAACTATATCGAACAGAGCAAAAAGTATTGGGGTATTATTATGGATAAAAAGAAAGCCCCATGCTTTCCTAAAGGAACTCTTGTTTATACGAATGACGGGTATAAACCAATTGAAACAATCAGCGTCGGGGATAAGGTTTTAACTCATGCGGGTAGATTTTGCGATGTTTTATATGTTAACAAGACCGCAGATCAACAACTGTATAAATTAAAATCAATTGGTAGAGAGGATGTTTATTTAACAGAAAACCACCCGGTGTTATGCAGAAGATTAAAAAGAGAAAGATATAAACAAGATAATGGGAACTGGTCGATAAAAAGAACCTTTTCTGAAAAAGAATGGATTAAGGCAAAAGATATTTTCCCTCACGATGTAGTTGGAAGTGTTGTAAATTCTAATAGCATTATTCCAAACTTTTCTGGGCTGGAAAAATATTTAAATAATAAAGATTTCTGGTGGATAGTTGGGAGATGGGTCGGAGATGGCTGGTGCGAATATTATGAGCCAAGTCATAGGAAAAGAATAAAGATTTGCTGTGCAAAATCAGAGAAAGAAGTTTCTGATATTTCTTGTCATTTAAATAACCTAATTCCATATAGGGTAGAAGAAAATAGAACTGTTTATAAATTTTTGTTAAAAGACAGTGCCCTCTATGAATTTTTTCAGAATTTTGGAAGATATGCCAATGGTAAAAAAATTCCACAATTTGTAATAGATTTACCGATTGACTTATTATCGGAATTTTTAACCGGATATATTTCTGCAGACGGACATTATCAAAAAGATAAAAAACAATTTATATTATCTTCTGTTAGTAAAGAATTAATATATGGATTGCAACAATGTATCCATAAGGTTTATAAAGTTCCAACTAATTTCCAAATACGTCCGGAGAATATAGATATTATTGAAGGAAGACAAGTTAGAAGAAAAGAGTCTTATATTATTAAATTTCATCTTGATAAACGTAAAAATGATAGAAGTTTTTATGAAGATGGATATATTTGGTATTGGGTTCACTCTATTTCTGAAACCGAAAGATATGAAGACGTCTATAATTTTGAAGTAGACAAAGACAATTCATATACGGTTTATAATATGTGCGTTCATAACTGTGCATTTCTTCTTTATCAAGGCAATATCCGAGAAGAAATTGGTCTGATTAAATGTAAGTCGGAATCAACAGGAAAAGAATTTTTAACAGCCGTTGTAGACGGAGCGATTGCAGAAAATTATAAATTCCTAAAAAATGATATTCTTTGTGTAAGTATTGTTCTTTTGGTTGATAGGATTTATCGTAGAATTGGAATTCCGCACAAAACAGTAGAAGAATTAAAAGAGTTCGTTAAAAATGATCCAAAAACTTGGAATATTTATAGAAACGGATATACTCTTGGTGTTAATCAGTGTGAGCAAGTAAGTTCTGCAAAGAAAATGATGCGCTTTCAAGCAAAAAACATTTCAGAACTTTCGGCGTGGATTGCCGCAATCCGTCCCGCTTTCAAGTCGATGTATTCTAAATTTGAATCAAGAGAATCTTTCAGTTATGGAATTCCTGCTTTCGACAAACTCCTGCAAACAGAAGAACTTCCGCAGTCTTGGATTTTGTATCAGGAACAGTCAATGTCTGTTCTTTCATATGCCGGATTTCCGATGGATGAATGTTATGGAATCATAAAAGCAATTGCTAAAAAACACCCTGAAAAAGTTCGTCCATTGAAGGATAGATTTATCGAAGGATTCAAAAAAAGAATCATCACGGAAGAAGGAATTGAAGAAATCCAAGCGCAGGAAATGAGCGAAAGGGTTTGGCAAATCATCAACGACTCTTGCGGTTACGGTTTCAATTCTGCTCACGCATATTGTATGGCAATCGATAGTCTTTCTTGCGCAATGCTGAAAGCGAATTATCCATACGAATTTTATGAGGTGCTTTTACAGTTCCATTCAGATAGAGGAGAAAAAGATAAGGTTGGCGCCCTAAAAGCGGAAATGAAAAAAGCTTTTGGAATTCAAGAAGGTCCGTATCGATTTGGAGAAGATAACCGAAAGTTTAATGCAATTCCGGAAAGAGGAATTATTCAACCATCTCTCTTGTCAATTAAGGGATTGAGTCAAGATTTGGCGAACGACCTTTATGAACTTTCTCAAACAAAACGGTTCGATAGTTTTATAGATCTGTTAAGAGAATTTGACCACATGAAATCGATGAATGTTTCAAAGTTGGATACGTTGATTAAACTTAATTATTTCTCGCAATTCGCACCCATCGGAAAACTTCTCAATATCGTCGAACTCTATAACAAGTTCGGAACTCGTAAGACACTCAAAGAATCCGACGTCTCTGCACTCCCCACACCTGTTCAAGAAGTTATCTCAAAATACACCGTCAAGCCAAAGACGCAGTATAAAATCACTGACAACGATGGGATGCTTCATGAACTCGCGGAACTGGCAGGAGAGCGCCCGATTACGATGATGATGCGGCTGGGTTGGGAAAAGGATTATTTGGGCTACTGCGCCTCTACCGATCAATCACAGCAGGGAAGTTGGCTTGTTCTGGATATCGACACTAAATATTCTCCGAAGTTGAGTATTTATGCTATCTGGAGTGGAGAACAGCGTGTTGTTAAGGTTTCAAAACGCGACTTCCAATCAAATCCTCTCACCAAAGGTGATACAATTCGCCTGACTATCGAACAGCGTCCGAAGGCAAAGCTCGTGGATGGACAGTGGGTGAAAGATGAGAGCGTTAAAGAAGATTGGTTAAAATATTATTCAATTGTTAAGTGAGGAAAAAATAAAATGAAAATTACTCGTTCGTGGGCAATGCCAAATAAAAACACATTTGAAATCGCTCCGATTAAAGACTTGCTTGAACGCTATATTTCACCATTCGACGAGGTGATTGATCCATTCGCAAACAACTGCGAATGGGGGACAATCACAAACGATCTCGATCCGCAATACGAAACAGACTATCATATGGATGCTACAGATTTTCTAAAAATGCTTCCTGAACAGTGCGCCGACGTTGTTTTATACGATCCGCCATTCAGCCCAAGACAAGTAATGGAATGTTATAAAAAACTTGGAATGAGTGTAAATATGGAAACAACGCAGGCGTCGTATTGGTCAAAACAAAAAGAACAAATTGCAAGAATTATTAAACCGAACGGCATTGTTATTACTTGCGGATGGAACAGTGGTGGAATTGGAAAGAAACACGGGTTTGAAATAGTGGAGATTTTATTAGTGGCACACGGCGGGTGGCATAACGATACTATTATAACGGTTGAAAGGAAGGTAAAATGATGAAAGATAAAACACTAAAGCCCTGCCCCTTCTGCGGAGGGAAGGCGACAATTGTTTGTTGTGATGACGAGGGAAATATCCACGATGATGATTATGAAAATGACCCGTGGAATGGATTGTGGTATCAAATCAGACACTCCCACGAAGAAAATGAAGGATGTCCAATTGCAAGATATGCTGAAAGCAGTACAGCAATAGGCACATACACTTACGATACAAGAGAAGAAGCAATCGATGCGTGGAATAGGAGAACGAATGATGCCGAAGTACATTGACAAAGACGCATTATTGAATAAAATGGAAGAACAATATGAAGATCTTGAAAAATTCTACGGGAAGTATCACGACTGTGTTATGGGGTTTAGTGACGCAACGCAACTTCTTGAAGACGAACCAGAAATAAATGAACAAGGAATTCTTCGCGGACATTGGATTGGAAAACCGATTTTCGGATATGCAGATTGCAAATGCTCTGTTTGCGGGGCGATTTGTAATGTTCACGCAAGCGCAGGTATCCCTACACAGAGATATTGCTATAGATGTGGCGCAAAAATGTTGGAGGACGAATAATGGCAAAATATATTAACGCTGATAGCTTATATGAAAGACTGGAAAAACGCTGTGATGAAATTGCAAAATATTGCGGCGGACCGGAAGTAAAACAATATATAATGGGCTTTCGAGAGGCAATTGGTACTATTAAAAACGAACCTGCCGCAAATGTGGACGAAGACGAGGTGGGGAATTGGATCCGTATTAACGACAAAGAGGTTTGTTGCTCTCGTTGCGGTCTCATTAGAAATATCACAACACAAGAGGGTTGGAATTTTTGTCCCTCGTGCGGAGTATTGGTGTTGGAGGATTAAGATTAAAATGTCTAATTATATTAACAAAGATGAACTTCTTCGTATATTACAAGACGAGTATGATGCCTGCGCAATCGGTATTGCAGATGGAAACAAGTATTTGAATAGCTGGACTACGGGGTATGAGAATTGTATTACATTTGTCAGGCATATGCCTGCTGCAAATGTACAGGAAGTGAAGCGCGGACACTGGACATTCCGGTATGAGGGTACATACAAAAGATCAAAATGCTATTGCTCTGTATGCGGAAAGTCAAACGGCATTGCCGGAAGAAATCAAATGCGCCCGTATTGTCCGTGGTGCGGTGCTAAAAATTTGGAGGATAAATAATGAATTATTATACGACTAAATATGTATTAACAAAAGATGATGAATCTTTAGAATTTAGCTCGGAACGAGAAGCTTGTGAATATCTTGGGGTTGCGCAATGTAGCGTGTCTTCCTGCTGGAGAAATAACTGTAAATGTAGGGGCTATAGTATTGAAAGAGTTGGAATTACGACGCACAATATGACAAAAACTAGGCTATTTAAGATATGGGGCGCCATTAAAGAAAGATGCTATAGAGTGAAACACTCTCATTATAAAGACTATGGCGGACGCGGAATAAGTATGTGCCCTGAATGGAAAGATTCGTTTGATGCGTTTTATGATTGGGCTATCAGCAATGGCTATAAAGAAGATTTAACGATCGATAGAAAAGATGTTAATGGGAATTATGAGCCAGATAATTGTAGATGGGTAACGATGAAGGAACAATTAAACAATAAGAGAAATAATCATTTTATAATTGTAGATGGAGTCAAGATGACGATCTCACAATGCGCAGAAACATATAAAATTCCAAAGTCTACAATTAGATGGAGAATACTTCATAATAGAAATGTAATTACTGGAGTAAAAATGCAGGAGGAAGAAAATGCCTAAATACATTGATAGAGATGTATTGCTTGATAAAATGTAGGAGCGATATGATGCTCTTGCGAGAGACTATGATGGAGATTCTGAAAATTATGCCATTGGATTTGGTGATGCAATTGAATTTCTTAAAAACACAGATACATTAGATGTAGAAGAAGTTCGACACGGTGAATGGATTTACGAGGGTCATCACGAGATGATGGGACACGTATTCTGGTGCTCTGTTTGTGGAAGATGGATGTTTACGAATTCTCCAGAGCACGTTGTTGGAGACTATCCTTATTGCCATTGTGGGGCAAAGGTGAAAAGTGTTAAAGGATTCGATAGGGATTAAAGTATGTATATATATGATTATTGGATGAAGGATGGTTCACGAAAACAATTTCTCACAGATAATCGATTTTTTCCAGATGAAGTTTGTGATTTTGCAGGCGCTCATAAAGAAGAAATTGCAAGTACTTTTTGTGACCACTTTAATATGACCGTGGAATCTTTTTTGAGTGGAGATAAATTGAAAGATTATCAGGTTATATGTAAATATTATGAAGAAGAGGAAGGAGATTAAAATGAATAATCAGAAATTTGTAGAGTTTGCGAAAAAGGCTGTTACAGATTATTTCAACAGCCACAAAGAAATCACTGACGAAGGTCGGCTGAAGACAGAAGATGCTTATGTCGTATGGTTGTGTAAAACACTTCAAAACAACAAGGCTCTTTTGAGCACAAATGTTTGGGATGGTATGTATTATGAAGTAACATATAACGGCGACAAAAACGAAATGTATTTAGATGCTTACAAAAAGTGGGATAACAAGTGTATTAAGGATGTTCTGGTAAAATGAGCAAATTTCTTAAGGCGTGGGAAATGAACGGTACACGCAGACCATTTCCCACAATGTGTGAAGCTCAAAAGATGTTCGGAGAGGGGGTTTGGTTTAAGTGCCCCGACTATGTTGAACCAAAACATTGCAAGTGGTGTGGGAAGCCGTTGAGTGGTCGTAGAACAAGTTTTTGCTGTGATGAACACAGTAAGGAATTTAACGATATGACAGTATGGAACAGAGGAAGAGACCCGTATTCCCTACGCATTCTCTATCGAGATAATTTCACTTGTCAAAAATGCGGCGAATTTCACGCATTTCAAAACGAATATGGCGTAGCAATTCCAATTGACGATGGAAAATTAAATGTTCATCACATTCTGCCTGTTTGCAATGGTGGTGGAGACGAACCAGAAAATCTTATGACATTGTGCGTAAATTGTCACAAAGAGATTCATAAAAACAAATAAACAAAACTATATTTATCGACAAGAAAGGAGAACAATTAAAAATGTTAGGAATGGATATTCATTTGGCTTGCTGTTTTGGAGAAAAAGTTTATTATATTTCCGAAATTGATAACACATTAATTGAAGAAGCTATTGTTAAAGAATTTTATGTTTCTCAGTATTCTGTATCTTATGGAGTATATGATGAGAAGAAAAAATATTTCTTCGTACTTGAACCTGATGAAGTATATTTCACAAGAGAAGAAGCAGAAGAAGCTATCTGAAGGAGAAAATAATTATGGAATACGAAAAGACAAAACTGCCATTTGTATCGGGTAGAAAATATAATAATCTTCTTAAAGATTATGAAGATATCGTTCATAAACTTGAAGTTCTTTTAGTTGAAGCCACCGGAAATAGGCTTTCAAAATCTACCTACCCGATCGATGTGATGTTGTCTGAATCAATTCGACACATGGAAGAGTTGGTTGATGAAGCAGTTGAAAGAGTCCTGAAAGAAAATTTGGAGGCCGATGATGGCGGTACAAACTAAAAAGTCTTATCAACAACCGAAGTTTTCATACTCTCGAACAGAAGTATATGAAAACTGCCCCTACCGATATTATCTTCAATATGTGAAAGGGCATTATATTTCGGCGACTAGTCTTGCAATTTACTACGGAACACTTCTGCACAAAATAAATCAGCTCCAAACTGAAATGCTTCTCGCCGGGAAATCAATCGATTACCCGATGCTAAAAGATTATTTCCAAAATGTGAACATCCCAAAGAAAAGCCCCAAAGACAAGGATGGCGATATTTTCGGTGTAAATATTCTTCGACGGATATTCCCAGACGATTGGGAGGCTCTCGACAAAACCGGGAGAACCTTCGAGGAGAAGGCACAAGCGTTTTTGGAAAGAGGAATTTATCGGCAAGAAGAGTATCTTGCGGAGCATCCGGAACTAAAACTTTTTGCCGCAGAAATGCCGTTCGAATATTATTTCGACAAGGTTCTTTTTACAGGCTCAATTGACCGCGTTCTTCAATATCGTGATGACCCAAAGCACTTCGTAATCCACGACCTGAAAACGAGCGCCGAAGCATATGACGATAAGAAACTGACAAGTCCTCGGCAGATGTGGGTTTATGTCGGGGCGCTGAAAGAACGATTCGGAGCAGACATTCAAGTCGATTGCGAATACGAATTCCCGGTCGCAGAAGAAATGCGGAAAGCTGGAACGAAGGGCTGGGAGAAGCGTTGCGAAACGAAGATGCGGAAAATATTGGACGACATTTTCAGTGAAAACTGGACCGCGCATCCGTCTCCGCTGTGTTTCTACTGCGCGTTCTGTAACAACAACCCGAATCAGCCAACAGAAGCAACGAACCTTTGCCCGTATTACAGTCTCTGGACTCCGCAGGAAAGATCGTTTGCGGTCAGGCTACCGTGGCAGGGAATCGAGATGGACGAAATTCAGCACAAAAAGCTCGAACAGCTCGAGGCACTGGACGATGAGTTCGCCGACAAAATCGAAGAGGAAGCGGAAAAGTCGGACGACGATTGGGATCTCTAAAAATATTTTAAAGAAATTTTCGAAAACCCCTTGACAAATGAGGGGTTTTCTGTTATAATAAGAGTGGAAGCAGAAAATATACTTAAAAGGAGTAAAGACAATGAGTAACAATTATGCGGTAATTAATGGCAAGCGTGTTGAACTGACGGATGAACAGGTAAAAGCTATTAGCACTGAAATTGTTGAGATGAAAACAAATCCCTTCAATCGTATGGGATTAGGATCGTACTATTATGTCCCGATTTATGATGGAACTGCAAGGACTTTTACAGAGGATAACGGTATTACAGATACTTTCATGCATCTTAACGGTAACTATTTCAACGATAAATCCTTTGCACAACAAGTAGCCCTCCATCAACTGCTGTATCGTAAACTGCTGAAGTTTGCATGGGACAATGGGTTTGAGGATACGGCAGAGTGGGATGGAGAAATCGAGCATTGGTGTATCTATTATGGATGTCGCAGTGAACAATTTGATACTACATTTCATACCTGTGCACACCATTCTGCCGTTTATTTTTCGTCTGACGATGCTGCAAGTCGTGCGATCAAAGAAGTTGTTGAGCCGTTCGTAAAAGAACATCCCGAATTTAAGTGGTAAAAGGAGTATATTATGAGAGAAGTCAAACTAACAATTGACGGTAAAGAAGTCCCGCTGACTGAAGAGCAGGTGAAACTGCTGGGGATCGAAATTGAGGAAAAGAGAAAGAATCCGTTTGATAGAGTTGGTCTATATTCTGACTATCATTTTATTAACTCGTCAAATCTCATTGAAACTTCGACAAACACAAATGATTGTGTAGATAATAACAGATACAATGCTGCTAACTATTTCAACGACGAGCAGTTCGCCAACCAAGTAGCACTTCACCAGTTGCTTTACCGTAAGCTGTTAAAGTTTGCTTATGACAACGAGTGTGTAGATACTGCAAAATGGAGGCGATATGACAAGCATTGGTTTATTTACTATAATTGGGGCACGAAAGAAGTTAACCTTGGTCTTGCTAATGTAGAACAACACTTTTCGACTGTATATTTTTCCACGATACAGGCTGCTTATCAGGCGATTAAAGAAGTAGTCGAACCGTTTATGAAAGAACACCCCGAATTTGTTTTGTGAATTTAAATGATGTGAGGATTAAAAGAAATGAGTAACAACTATATTGTAATCGACCCCAAGAGAACAAAACCACTTAAAAAGCGATTGAAATCGTTAGAAAGTGAAACCAAGATAAATAGAAAGAATCCGTTCGCCATTAAAAACAAAGAACGATATTATTATATTGATGATTCCAGTAATATTAACGGTTATAGTCTTTATACAGAGCATCCTTTTGAAAAATCTTTAATTAAGGCTTGTAATGCGTTTAATGACGAAACATTTGCTGAGCAAACAGCTCTTCATCAATTACTTTATCGTAAGTTATTAAAGTTTGCGTATAGTAACGGGTTTGAAGATAATCGAGAATGGGATGGCGTAAATCCGCATTGGTGTGTTCGATATATATGTGACACTGGAGTTCTCTGTACAGATGTCGATTATGACCGCAAAAGTCAAAGTGTTTATTTTTCGTCAGATGAAGCTGTAGTTCGTGCCATCAAAGAAATAGTTGAACCATTCATGAAAAAACATCCTAACTTCGAGTGGTGAAAGGAGAAAATATGCGTGTCACATCTTTATTCGGCGGAGAGAATATAACCGCTTTAGTTAATGATTGGATAGAGAAGACTGAAGATCGTTGTACTGTGGTAGATATTAAGTTTGTGCCTTATGGAAAAGGTGAATATATTACCGCGTATATTTTGTATAAAGAAAATAGGATTTAATGACCAAAATAATGAAAAAATATCTTTTGTATGTTAGATATAGTCTTTCTGGTCTTTCCGTTTATTTTGTTGAAACCGATGATATATTTCATGTCATTGGTAAGGCACACTATTGTTCTGATGAACTGATTAAGTTTTTTAACTTTGTTGAAGACACTCCGGTTCGCAGAGAGTTTTGGAAAGAACAAAATGTCGAAATTAGAGAATGTCCGAAGAAGTGGTTGGAGTGAGGAGAATGAAAAATGAAAAACCTTCTTGTTGTTGTTGATGCACAAAACGATTTTATCGACGGTGTTCTCGGAACGCCGGAAGCCCAAAAAGCTGTTCCAAACATCATCAAAAAGATGAAAGAATATCAAATCGTTAATGATGGGTTTGCCGAAGATCCTGATGAAAGTGTCATTTTATTTACGCTGGACACCCATTATGCGGCGACTTACGACGATTCTCCGGAAGGAAAGAAACTCCCAATCAGGCATTGCATTTACAACACGCTCGGTTGGCAGATTAATCACGACATTGTATTAGAATATTATGCCGGAAATTATGCTCGTTTTGAGGATGGTTTTATCACAAATGGGAGAATTCAGAAAAGCACTTTCGGTTCAATGAAGTTAATGGATGTTGCGAGAACTTGGTGTACGGAGAAGATTGAGCTGGTTGGGTTCTGCACGGACATTTGTGTTATCTCTAACGCGCTGACGTTAAAGGCGGCAATGCCAGAAATTCAAATCGTTGTCGATTCATCTTGTTGTGCGGGAACAACCCCAAAAATGCACGAGAAAGCATTGGACATTATGAGGGCTTGTCAGATTGATGTTATCTAACCAGTAAAACAAAAATAAATTAAAAAAAGGAGAAACGATTATGGAAACCACTATTACTTTTAAGGATTTACTGAAACGCTGGAAGGAAGAAGCAGGCATCGAAAAGGATGTCACTCTTGTTTCGAAGAAAGGTCGTTGCCTAATTATCTGCACTCGTCGTCCCGGTTGGTATATCGGAAAAAGTGGAGGGTTGTGTGAAAAATATTTTCAGATGATTGAGAATGGCAAGACCGATAAGGGCGAAAGAATTATTCGCAGCCCGTTCGATGTCGGAGAACTTGAGAAAATCGAATTTGTTGAAACTTTCGATAAAATTTAAGGGAGGGGATTTAAAATGACCAAAACAGTAGAAAAGGTGAAAGAAGTAATCGAGAATAACATTGAAGATGCTTTGTGGGGGATTTTCGATTGTCGTAACGTCGTTGGTGATCCGATGGAAACGATTTACGACGAGGTAGGGGTTAGAATTGAGCTCTGTCGCAATTGGGGATATTTTGAGGTGTTTGGATTGACGAATGAAGAGTTTTTGAAAGTTGAGTCCTTTTACAAAGATCTCGTTTTAAAGGTGCGGTGAGAAGGGGAGAAAAATGACATCAAATACGAATTGTTATCCTTGCAAAAAGTATGGCGAGTATTGCGAATACGCGAATATGTATGGAAATTGTCTGTCAACCGCGTGTAAAAAAGTAACGCCGATAACGTCAGAGATTAGTCCGGTCGTGCCTGATTATCGAATTGTTCATCGGAAGGACGGCGTATATGATTTGTACGACAGTTTACGTTGGCTTATGTCTCGTGGATGTATTGACGATATTTTGAACTTTCTTTCGACAGCGAGTAAATATTCGACGATTCGAATTGTGTTTGAGGATAAGAGTTTGGAGGATTGTAATGAAAAAACTTCGCAAATCGGAAATTGACCGAATCATTAAAGAAAACTCCGCTCTTTCCAACGAAGACCTCCTTAACAAATACTTCGATATTGTTTACAATGACGTCCTCGGCTCGCAAGCTGAGCGCATGGAAGACGCGGGTTGGGATGAGGTCGACATTCAAGAACGGCGCGAGTATGAGCATTATATGGATTGTTATACCGATATTATCGCGGGAATGTTGCAAGAGCGCGGTGTAGACCCGTGGAAGAATTATATCGAAGAAACGAAGATGGAGAATTAAAATGAGAGACATTGATGAATTAGTAAAAACTATAGAAAAACTTATAAAGGACCATGGTGTTTCTGTATCTGAATCCGACAAAGAACGTCTCGAACAGATGCTTGAAGACTTGCGTCAAACGAGTTATAGCGATGGCTTTGATGCTGGCTATTCTTCTGGGTATGGCGACGCTGTTAGTGAGATGAACGACGAATCTGCTGCAGATGTACAGGAAGTAAAGCACGGACACCGAGTATTAGATGATGGAACAGATGGCGGGCGTCGTAAAAGACTTCGGATTCAACTTCGTCCGTGGGTGGAAACGGAGGATTGATAAATGAAAATTCTATTTTATGACGGAGATGTTCGTCAATGGTGTCGCCCAGCAACTATCAGACACTATAATACTCTCGATGCGGCGCAAAAATGTTTGAGGAAGAAAAATGAAACTTTGGATTGATGATGTTCGCCCCGCTCCTTCCGGTTATTTTCGCTGTAGATCTGTTAACGAAGCAAAGGAAATTATTGAAAAATATAGCAGTCGAATAGACTTTGATAACAATTCTATTGATGATATAGAAATTATCGACATTGACCACGATGCAGGAATATACGCAAGTCAGGGCGGCGATTACATCAAGCTTCTTGACTGGCTTGAAGAAACGGGAAGAAATTATCCTATAAAAATTCACTCAATGAATCCAGTTGGTGTTGAGAATATGCGAGCAATTATTCGACGTAATGGTTGGAAAGAAGTATTTTAACTACCTTAGACAAATAGAGGAAGTAAAGAAAGGATAAACAGATGGGATATAGACATTATTTATATGCAGTTCCGAAAAAGCAAGTAGCAGAAATTCAGGCGTGTAAAACAAACGAAGACTGGTGTAATTTTGCAGAGAAGCATGGGTATAAGGTAGATCGGGATTGCCGTGATGATGGAAGTGGGTGCGTTTTCCCATACCAGATTGGAAGTTCAATATATGAATTGGGGAAGCATACGGAAATCGGATTCAAACTGGAATCTGAAAGACCGTCACTGTTTACGTCGGAAGAGTTAAAGGAAAGATATTCGGATGATGGATTTGCTCTCCTGACGAAGGATGATTTCAAAGCTATTATTGAGGCATATCGGCAGAAGATTATTGCTTGGCTTGAAAGTCTTCTCAATCCCACTGAAAGTCGGATAGACTCCAATAAGCTTTCTAAAGAAGAAAGAAAACATCTTGAATGGGAGTATGAAATTAGAGACAAGCTCGATGCTTGGAGCGGCAAATATTTCGGAATTTCACCCATTGATTTGGACGAGAGCCGGGAACGTATTACGAACGACTGGTCATATGAGTATGCGATTTTCGAGTTGGTCCGAGTGTATAAAGCATTTGATTGGGAAAATAATGAACTTGTTTTAGTGGGGTGGTAATATATATGGAAAAGATTTTTTATACGAATGCTCGCGGAGCCGGTAAGACAAAATGGCTTGTAGATCAATATGTTAAAGAAAGATGTGCGGGGAATTATTGTATTTATTTGGGGAACGAACGCAAACGATATCGTTTTATAGAGGAAGTGAGTAGCAGAGGGTTTTCTTATTCAAATGGTTTACCAGAAAATAACGATGGATATCCAATGTTATATTTTTTTACTGACGATTTGGAGAACGAAATTGGAACAGAAAACCTATGCTATGATAGATATCGCTTCATGAGTGCAAAATGGTATATTACGCTCGACAGTGATTGTTTTGATAAAGAAAGCAGGTTATAAATGATTTATCGAGAAGAAGTACGAGATCTGTTTTCGGTCCCGGATGATTATTGTCTCGCGCATTGTATTAGCGCGGACTTCGGGATGGGAAAAGGGATTGTCGTAGAATTCAATAAGCGCTTCGATATGAAACATATTCTTCAGACAAAATATCCTGATTACGTCAATCAGTTCCATCGACAAAAAAGATTGTTTGACTGCATTCTTGAGGGTCGGGTTTTCAACCTGATTACGAAAGAACGATATTTTGAGAAACCAACATATAACACTCTAACAGGCGCGTTGTGTGAAATGAAGGTTTTATGTTGGTCAGAAAATATTCATAAAATCGCAATGCCGATAATCGGATGTGGACTGGATGGGCTGGAATGGGATAAAGTTTCCAGAATTATTAAATATGTTTTTCAAGATGAAGATGTCGAGATTTTGGTTTGCCGAAAAGAGTGAAAAATAAATAAAAACTTTTCAAAATTCTCTTGACAACAAGGGGATTTTGTGGTATAATGATAATAGAGAGAAAGGATGGTGTTAAAATATGAGACTGTGGCACATTGATTTGATCCCTTATCTTCCGAAGTCGCAGCTGATTGCGCAGTGGAGAGAATTGAATTCGATCTACAAAAAGCAGGATAATCATATTCTGATTAACTATGTATATAATTACGGCAAAGAATATCTGCTGTATTATTCTAATCGTGTTTTGCTCGAAATGGAACAAAGAAACTTCCATGTCAAATCGTTTGAAAATTATTTCAACTATTTCGGCGGCTTTCTTTACTGGCGACCAATGCCCACATATCGATTTGCCGAACACGACGACGAATATCTTCTCTGTAATTACTATAATCTTCTCGAAAAATATCGTCGAGGGCAGAAAGATTTTTCAGAAGAAGAATTCGAACGATTAACCGATTTTGTTAAAAAATCGTTGGATAAAACGAATAAAAGAGAGGTTTTAAAATGACTTGCGAAAATTGCTTGTATAACAAAAATTGTCAGTTTTTATTGAAACATAAAAATGAAGAAGTAGAAGAATGTATAACTTTCGAAGATAAAGCCGAGTGGATCCATTTGCCGTGCGGGGTAGGTGATAGTGTTTGGATCGTGTATACGCCTAAACATCCTGCATACCTATCAGATAAAGGAAAGTGGTTTATGAGAGAGGACGGCGTACAGCGAATTATATTAGGTGCAAAAGGGATTTCTATAGAAACATGTAACGTTGGCACAATCCCTGCAAAAGAAATCGGTAAAAAACTATTTTTTACACGCGAGGCAGCCGAAAGAGTGCTTACAGAAAGGACAAAGAAAAATGATTAAAATTATTAAAGATGGTCAAAAAGAGTTTGTTGGAAAATGCCATACCTGCGGATGTGAGTTCTCATATCAATTGGATGATATTGGATTAGGTTCGGTGACGTGCCCTTGCTGTGGTGGTTATGTTTTCGAAGAGCCGTCTCTTGCCACTGGCACATACGCAATTCCGTGTAAATTCACCCAACAAATAACAGCAGACTGGACTATACCCAATGTAACGCTCACGTCTTCTGATAATGATTCACAATTTGATTCCCTTCAACAGATTCACGATTTGTGTATCGATTATGACGGCTTCAACACGGTTGATGGACTCAAGTCTTTAATTGATGATATTCGTGTAATCGCAGAAGAAGTCGTGTGCAAGGAAAAAGAAGAGTGAAACGTTTTTTCGATTTAGTCAAAGAAAATCCTGATTTGCCGGTTATTCCGTTTGTAGACGGAGCAATTGTTTCCGAAGACAAATGTTCTGCGTTCATCGGAGATTTTGTGGCATCTTGCGTCGGAGAGTTTTTGGAATATGATGGCGTTGCGTATGACAATCGCGGTGATTTTATCGCCGACTGGCAGGACAATCATCATAACGATATAGAATTCTGTGATATGAATGAGCAAGAACTCGAAGATTACGCAATTAATTTTTGTGACAGACAGGGCTGGAAAAAAGTGATTTGTTTGTATATTGATACTTTTAGAGGAGAAGCAAAATGAAAGTCTGTATTTTTGTCCTTTCTATTGTGCTGGTTATAATTGGATCACAATGTTTTCCGGATTTTCTAAATGCGATATTTTTTCTGGCAGCAATTATTTCTGAAGCATCAATATTTTATGATCAACGAAATAAAAGGTGAAAGAAAGGTAAAATTAAAACATGAATCATCCGAACACCGACCCAAAAGAACCGCTGAAATATTATTGTATTGGATGTGGAGAGATAACAGAAGTAAAATCAAAAAGTTTTGTAGAATTTCCAGACATTGGCATCGATGTTGATACTAATAAATTATATTTTGGCGAAGATATTCCGTTGAGAGCATACCAACTTACACGCAAATGCGACGACGGAAAATATAGAACTTGCTTATGTAAAAATGTTTAAAAGATTATAAGGAGAACGAACAATGGATGAAAAATCTTATTTCGTCGATGGATCTTATTTCGTAGATAACAGAGCAGCAGAGGGACAAAAATTCATCGCTCAAAAAGTCGTTGCTAAAATTACTTTTTGCGGCGTATTCGAGATGACAATTTATGATTATATGAACTGGAATCCTCCGACGTCGGAACAGATTAAAAATCTGAAAGAAATGTTGAACATTGATGTGAAACTGATTGGAGAAAAAAAATGATTTATAAAATTCCCTGCGCTGTGTTTATCAGACAGGATACGGTCGAAAATTGGGAAAAATTTAATCCAGTATTAAGAGATGGGGAAATCGCCCTTGTTAAAAACGACGGCGACAGATTCATCATCATCGGAGATGGGAAAACGTCATATTCTGAACTAACTAAAGTTCATCTTGGGGAAGCGGAACTTTATTTGCAAGAACGCAATGGAGAATCCGAAAAATCTATGAATTTCGTTACAACATTGGGAGGAAAAAGAGGGTTGTCTATGAGTTTCGTCATAACGGTAGGAGAAAAAAGAGGATTGGCGAGGAAAACCGATGGCAAGAAAGAGTAAAATAAAAAAGACTATTAAATTCGTGTTGACGATCGCCTCTCTAATAGGTATGCTTGCTTGTGTGGTTGGCTCAACAGTCTTCTATTTTCAGAATCCCGATATGACAGAATTGAGACGACTTATCGAATTCCCGTGGCCAACAATCGGGTTTATGGCGTGCTTCGTAATGTATGTAATCGGAGAGTATGTAATTAAAGATTAATGATAAGAAAAGGAGAAACCGATGGATCGTGAAATTTTGTTTAGAGGAAAAAGCGCAGAAGATGGAGAGTCCATGAAGGCATGAACTGGAATTCTCCGACGTCGGATCAAATTAAAAATCTAAAAGAAACCTTTAATATTAATGTTGAATTGATGAAGGATGGGAAAGAAAACGAATGATCGTAGAACAACAAATTATTAGACCGTCTCATCCAAAGTATAAAACAATTGATAAAATGTGTTCGCATTCTAAAAATTTATACAATTATGCAAATTATCTAATTCGTCAAAGCTTTATAATCAATGATGAATATATTCCATATCAAAAAAATGAACTTTGACTTGAAAACACACGAATTGTATAAATTATGTATGAGTCAGCCAGCAAATTGTTTACTTCGCAGATTAGACAAAGTGTGGAAATCATATTTTGAATCTATTAAAGATTGGAGCAAGAATTCATCGAAATATTTAGGGAAACCAAAAATTCCAAAATATTTAAAGAAAGATGGGAGATATTGTTGGGAAATTCCTAATAATACTTGTTCAATAAAAGATGGCTATATTGTGTTTAAAATGAAAAAGTTAAATGATATTAAATGGAAAACTCATTTAGCGGGAAGATTGATTCAAGTTCGATTTGTGCCGAACGGCTGTAATTATATTATGGAAGCAGTTGTAGAAGAAGATCAAAAAGAAATTCCGCAATTAAATCAAAATAATATAGCTTCAATTGATTTAGGCGTAGATAATTTTGTAACCTTGACAAATAATATTGGATTAAATCCGATTATTATTAACGGCAGAATTATTAAATCAATAAATCAATTTTATAACAAACGCAGGGCAGAATTACAAAGTAAGTTGCTAAAAGATGTATTTTGGAGCAGGCAGCTTGATTCAATAACATTTAAAAGATTTAATCGTATCAAGAATTTCATCCATCACACGAGCAAATTTATTGTTAATTATTGTGTTAAAAACGATGTTGGGAATTTGGTTTGTGGTTTGAATAAGAAGTGGAAGCAAAATTCTAAAATGTCTAAAATGGCAAATCAAAATTTTATAGGTATTCCATATAATATGCTAATTAAGCAATTGGAATATAAATGTAAACAAAATGGTATTATTTTTCAGACAACGGAAGAATCATATACATCCGGAACAAGCTTTATGGATGGAGAAATCCCTATTTCGGAGAACTATGACAAATCTCGCAGGATACATCGTGGATTGTTTAAGTGGTCCAATGGATATATAAATGCAGATGTAAATGGTTCATTTCAGATTATGAGAAAAGTATTTCCGAATGCTTTTGCGGACGGAATAGTGGTGTATCTAACACCAGTTAGAATTAATTTAATTGATTCTAACAAATCACGTGATAAAATGTGAATAGAAGGAGGATTTTATTGTGAACATAGCGAAAGATTTTATCGATCCACATCTTCCAATCCCTTTCTGTATTTCCGGTTGGGACAACGGCAACAGAATTTTATATCAATGCCCGAAGTGTCGCGCATCTTTTCAGTTTTTCGGAGATTTGGAAAAATATTGTCATAACTGCGGAAGAAAAATTGAGTGGAAATTTTCTCCCACGTTTTTGGATGCTGAGGAAAAAGTAGAATATAACCTCTGGCCGCAAGAAGAAGCTTTAGCGTTTCTGTGTATTTTGTATCGAAGGGCTAAAAAGAGAAAAGAAGAAGCAGAAATGGAGAAAAAGAAATGATTTGGCCAAAGGAAATATCTTTCGACGGATTGGACAAAAAGGTATCCGAATGGTGTAAAGAGCATACTTTTATTGGAAATCCTCCAATTGATGCGCAGTTTGCCCTTGATTTGATTTTCAAAACACTAATTGACGACAAAAAACATTTTGAATATTTAACGACAATGCCGGAATCCACCGAACAAATAAATAGTATAAAACTTGATCTTATTTTGTGGGAATATAGTCCAGAGTATAGAAAGTGGATTAAAGGAGGAAAGAAATGAATAAGTGTGATTGTTATCGTGTCGAGTCCGAAATTCATTGTTTCGTCGACGAAAACGGTGTTCCGATTTATGAAAGCATTAATGTTCCACGTTGTTTGGGAACGAAAGAGAAAGATGTCTGCGATTGTTGTGGGGATAAATCAAAATGCAATTTTTATGAAAGAGTTCGCGCAGAAGCGGCAGAGGAAAAGAAGAATCTTTCAACAACCAAAGATGTTCTCGAAGAAATCGAAGGTCTGATTGGAGAGTATTGGGGAACAGATCCGATTTATTATGTTGACTCCAAAAACAAGGAAGAAGATGGAACGGCGAAATTGTGTTGTAAAATTCTGAAAGCAATTCGGATGTCGCGGGGAGGAATCGATGGAGAAAATTCTTGAAAATACGCCAGAAACACGAGAATATCTCGAATCGCTTCCGAAGATTTATATGATCGCCTGCTGGGCGGGATATGGTGTTCGAGAGTTCCCGTTCGCGGGAAAATGTACAGAAAACGCCACCCCGTTTGTGTGGAATTATGACGATCAGAACGGGACCTGTGATTGTTATTTCCTGCGTAAACTAACCGACACAACAACCGGCTGGATTTATGCTTGGACAACAAGTAAAAGTCGCGCCGAAGAAATTGCGGCGGCATTGAATAAGAAAGCTGGGGAGGGCTGGAGAAATTCATAAAACGACTAAATATTTTTTCAAAAAGCCCTTGACAACAGGGGCTTTTTGTGATATAATAGTAGTAGAAGGAAAAGGAGGAATTATTATGGACAAGATTTTTTACGGTGAGAATGTGTTTTTCGACAACGGAAATATGGGAGATCCAAACGAGAGCAAGAAATTTCTCGAAGGTCTTGCCAAAACCGAAAGACTTCTCAAAAATCAGGAGCAGATCATCGAAGACGCACAGGAGTTAAAAAGACTTCTGACTTTGAATTATCGGACAAAAATCATTTCATATAAAACCATTTACGACATTTCCAGACCGATGATTAAAAAGGCGCAGGAAGAACTTGCTGAAAAGGATGGTCGCAAGAAAAAAGACAATCTCCGTTGGCTTGAAAAACAAATTCGAGACGATTTCGTTCCGACTTGGAGCGGAATTAAAATTACTGAATTCGCAACCTACGGAGTCGGATCGGTTTCGGACATTGTTTATTTTACGAACCTTGACAATGGGGAAAAATATTTCCTCTATATTCCGAACAAATCAAATATGACCGCAAGTGATCTATACTGGGACGATCTTTATGGAAAATTCTGTTTTGGAAGAATGGTAAACGATGTTCATATGAATGTGTTTGAATTCGGATATACGATTAACGAAGTTAGAGACGGCGTGTTCAACTATCAGCAAGATCACGCACTGGAGGAATATGTCAGCAACAAGTAGAATTATCGTCGAAGGATTTGTTAATAAACAAATCTTTCCTCGAACAAAAGTAAAAAGCGGAGATTTCGCCATATTTACGTTTTCTCCGGAAAGCGTAATCGGAGAGATCGATAAGCGCACTAAAAATCCAAAATATAAAACGGACGACATAACATTTAAAGGTCGCGTCCCCGAACTCGATGGTGGAACGAGATATAAAATAATTGCCGACCTAAAACAGGACGCGAAGTATGGATGGCAGTATGATATCGTCAGTATCAATTCCGTTGTTAAGCTCGACACAGAGATGGACGTAAGAAAGTTCCTCGGTTATGTTTTTACGGAGAACCAAATCAATGCACTGTACGAAGCATATCCGAACCCTGTTGAGGTTCTGGAGCGCGGAGACATTAAGGCGCTGTGTAAGATAAAAGGAATCAAAGAGGCAAAAGCAACAAAGCTTTTGAACAAGTATAATGCTTCGAAAGATAGTAGCAAAGCGTATACTACGCTGTCGGAATTCGGTCTTTCAAAGGCAACTATAGACCGGTTAGTCGAACATTATGGTTCCGCAGATATTCTTGCCGAAAAGGTGAAGAATAACCCATATGCACTGATTGGTGAAGGTGTTCGAATCGGCTGGTTAAAAGCAGATGGTATGGCGCTACGAAAGGGAATCCCGACAAATTCGCAGTTTCGAATCAACGCATACGCATTGCATTATTTGAGAACCCTTGCGGAAGTCGATGGACACACGTGGGTTTCCCTTGAAGCCCTCGGTTCTGGCATTAAAGGATTGTCCAATGATATTTCTACCGAAATGGTAAAAAGAGAGCTTCGGCGAATGGTCGAAGACAAAACTCTGTTTTACGACAAAGAAACGAAACGAATCGGTCTTATGAAATATCGAAAGCTTGAAGAGATGATTTGTCGAGAGCTTTTGAGACTTCAAGACGCAGAGTGCCGCAAAATGGAGTTCGTCGAGGAGACAATTGCAGAGTGCGAGGAGACTGTTGGGTTCCAATATACGGAAGAACAAAAAGATGCAATACGAAATTTAGTGAATAAAAACGTCATTTTAATGACCGGAAATGCAGGTTGCGTAGACAAAGACACTGAGTTTTTCGACGGAACAAAATGGAAAAAAATTTCAGAATATGAGTCCGGAGACTTGGTTCTTCAATACAACGACGACGGAACAGCCAATCTGACAAAGCCGTTAATGTATTTCAAAAAGCCGTGTGATGAATTCTATCATTTTGAAACAAAATACGGTCTTAATCAAACGGTCAGCGAAGATCACGATATGCTTTATTGGACGCAGAATGGTGTTAAAAAAACAGACACCATAAAAAAAATAATAGACACTCAAACCCGAGATGTGAACGGCTTTATCGGAAGATTCAATACCTCTTTCCGATACAGCGGTGCCGGAATACCCTTAACCGATGAACAAATACGGGTTATGTGCGCCGTTATTTGTGATGGATCTTTTTATAAAAATATGGAGAATAGTCCAAGCGCACCATCTTTTAACAGATGTCGATTCCATATTAAGAAAGATAGAAAAAAAGAAAGACTTCGCCAACTCTTTACCGATGCTAATATTCAATGGAAAGAGTCCGCCTCCGCTGCGCAAGGATATACCGACCTCTATATTCAGGCTCCGATCAAAACAAAAGTATTTAATAAATATTGGTATAATTGTGACAACCACCAACTTCAAATAATCTGTGATGAAATTATGTTCTGGGACGGAAGCGAGAATTCTACTAAGAACGGAGTTTTACGGAAAAGTTTTTCTAGTACTGTAAAAGAAACAGCAGAATTTATTCAATTTGCTTATTCCGCTTGTGGATATAGGGCATCTATTTATACAAATGACAGAAGAGGTCAAAAATATTTTACCTGCGGTAAAATATATGAAAGAAAGTCAATTGAATATAATGTTATAGTAACAAACAGAAAATTTATAGGGCTTTGTTCCGATAAAAGGAAATCACATTGTAAAACAGAAATATCTAAAGTCCCGTCAGAAGATGGCTATAAATACTGCTTTATGGTAGAATCCACAATGCTTGTTTTGCGTAGAAACGGTTGTATTTTCATATCTTCTAATTGCGGGAAAAGTTCGTTGATGTATCCGGTGTCCCGTATTTTTAGAAAAAACGGACTGGAATTTGAAATATGTGCTCTTTCTGGCAAAGCCTCGTTAAATCTTCACGAAATCACAAAAGAGGACGGCAAAACAATTCATCGACTGCTGGGATGGAATCCGAAATTTGGCGGTCCAACATTCACAAAAAAGGACCCGCTTCCGACAGATGTTGTTGTTTTGGATGAGGTTTCAATGGTCGGCGGCGAGTTATTCTATTCATTGATTTCAGCGATTAAAGACGGCGGAAGGCTGATTATGCTCGGAGATCCGGGGCAGCTGGAGTCAATCGGTTTGTGCAATCTGATTTCCGATCTAAGGAATTCTGGAAAAATTACCTGCGTTCATTTGTCTAAAATTTTTAGACAGGCTAAAAAATCTGGTATTATTACCGATTCTTTAAAAGTAAACGCACAAACCCCCATCATTCCGCCGAAGTTTCACGGAGAAGAAATCCACGGAGAGCTGAAAGATCTAAAAATCATCGCGAAGTCTTCTTCGGAAGAATGCCTCGAAACAATCAAGAAAGAATTTAAGAGACTTCATTTCGACGAGAATATTCCGATTGAAGACATTTTAATTCTTTCCGCAAAGCGATCAATTGGAGATTTGTCTGGGCGATCCATCAACCGCGAGATTCAGAGTATGATCAAGTTTGAGGACGAGAACCCGTTAAAAATCACATATTCTGATGGAATTAAATATGATGTGCTATATCATGTTGGTGATAGAGTAATTATAATGAAAAACAATTATGAAGTTAAGACGCCAGACGGTGGCTCGACAGAAATTTTTAACGGAAACATCGGAACGATAATCGCTAAAGATAATTTCCGTAGACAGCTCGTTGTTCGTCTCCCACAGGGCGACGTCATCATCGAAGGAGATATGCTTATTGAGCTTCAACTTGGATATGCTATAACTTGTCATAAGTGTATATCTGGAGAAACAATGATTTATACGTCAGATGGATATAAATCTATAAAACAATTTGCAAAAGAAAATGGATATGAACAAGTTGGCGACTACGAATATACCGGAAATATATCGGTATGGACGGGCGAATCATGGGAAAAACCAGACTGCTTTTATAATGTTGGAAAAAATTCTGGGTATAAAATTTTAACAGAAGGTAACAGATCTATAGCGGTAACATCCGATCATAAGTTTTTGGCTAAAAAGAACTGGGATATGCAAGAAAAATGGTATGAAGCCGAAGATCTGTGTGTTGGTGATTATATAAAGATGACAAAAGAAATCCCGGACTTTCAAAGCGAATATGTACACATTCCAGAAACTTTTTATAATTATAAAAGTGATGTTAGGAGCGTAAAATATAATCTTCCGAAAGTTATAGATGAAAAATTTGGTCTGTTCTTGGGTATGATGATAGCAGATGGGACTGTATTTAAAAACGGACACGGAGCAAGATTTGGAAAGAAGCAAAAAGAGGTGGTGGAAAAATTCGTCGAATTGGTTAATTATTTATTTGGTTATTCTTGTAAAATTGATTATTGGGATTGGGCAAATATGTATTCGGCAGAAATTCATTCTACTTATATATGTGGCTTTTTGTCTCAGTTTGATGAATTGTTACCAAATCAAAAGAATATTCCAAAAGCAATTAAAACATCTCCGAAGTCTGTTCAGAGAGCGTTTATGCAAGGATTGATGGAAGATGGCGCTGTTCATATAAAGTCTGGGCATTTCGATATGATTGAATTTTATTCTTGCGAAAAATCTATTAGAGACGATTTATATTTTATGTTAATCCAAAATGGTATTCATTCTTCTTTATTTACAAGACGCGCGAAGGGGTATTGTTTATACATCTATGGGGAGATGGCCATTGAATTTAAAAACAAAATTGGATTCATTGGCAAAGAAAAAAATAAAAGATTAGAGTTAATATCAGAAAAAAGATGTAGCAAACCATATAGAACCAAAGATGATTATTTTGTTAAAATAAAAAATATTGAACCAACAGAAGTAGACGCTTATTGTTTTAAAATGCCAAAAGAACCGCAATTCGTACAAAATGGATTTGTTGGTTCAAATTGTCAGGGCAGCGGAATTCCATATGTTATTGTAGCATGTGACCCCGCAGCATATCAACTTCTCACAAAGCAGTGGCTGTATACGGCACTATCGAGAGCGAAGAAGTATTGTGTTCTTGTTGGAACAGATAAATCGATTAATCAGTGTATTAAAACAGACAGAGTAACAAGAAAGTCAACTTGGCTCGCAGAGTTGTTGATGTTTCCTGAAAGAATTTGTTGTATTCGGATGACGGATACTACCCAAGATGAAAGAATTCAAATAGATTTGGAGGATGATTAACAAAATGTTCACAATTTATCAAATTCACGGAATGTCCGGCGACTACGAAGATTATCAAGATACCGTTGTTGGTTCGTATCTTCGTAAAGAGAGGGCAGAAGAGGTAATTAAAACACTTCGAGATGAAGAAGACAAAAGAAGGGCAAGAGCTTTGAAATGCCAAAACTGTCCGGTTCACGATTATGACTGTAATAATTATTTGGTCATTAGCGAATATTGCGAAGATTTTGACGATGCATATGAACAGGGTGACGACGGAGAGGAACAGCTGTTCTGTAAAAACGAATATTATTCATATTCTGCCTATGATGATGTATATTATGAGATGCAAAAAGTGGAGGTAGAAGAATAATAATGTTCAAGATTTATCAGATTCACGAGCTGGGCGGCGAATATTATGAAGATCGTTTTGACAATATCGTTGGTTCATATTTTCACAAAGAACGAGCTGAACGCGAACTCAAAAAGTTCAACAATGCGCTAAACGAGCGCTATTCGTATTACCCAAAATGTTCAAATTGTTCGGCACAATTTGGTTGTTTGGCGGACGAAATTGATGAAATAAGAGAAAACTGTGATCGTTTCGTAATGGAAGAAGACGACGAATCTTTTATTGGGTTTTGTAAAAACGCGGTATATTCATACGACGAAAACACTCACTATAAAATAAAAGAAATTGATGTGGACGACAAAGAGGAGGATTAACAAATGGCAGAACAAAATCATATCCCCGGCAGACCGATATATTCAGTTGGAGATCAAGTTTCGTTCCCAATGAAGCTTGACGGGAAAACTGTCGAAACCTTCGATGGAACCATCGCAATTGTCGATGGTTTTGGAGCGTGGGAGATTTATGATCCCCGCGAACCGTCGTATGACATTATGGTTGAAAACTGGCGCGACAGCGGAGAACCTGCTTTTGTAAAACATATCAGAGAGTCGGCAATCACGAAAAAAAGTTAAATTATTTTCCAGAAACCCCTTGACAAAAGGGGTTTCTTGTGGTATAATAGTAATAGAAATAAATAGAAATAAGGTGAGTATATTTATGGCAACTAATTATTTATTGGAATTCATCGAAAACCATCCCAACGATTGGGAAGAAAAGCTGTCGTCCGACCCATATAACCTGAAAATCTCTCGCGACGGTCCGTATGTGATGTTTAAGTATAACCAACTCTCTTCGGACTTCTCCAATCCAATCGTGCGCGAGGCACGCGGAATCATCTTCCGAGAAGACAATTGGAAGTGCGTTAGACGGGCTTTCGATAAGTTTTTCAATTACGGAGAACCGAATGCGGCGGAAATCGATTGGGACACAGCAAGGGTCCAAACAAAATACGACGGTTCTCTTGTGAGCGCGTGGTTCGATGACGGAAAGTGGCACTATTCAACCAATAGAGCTATTGATGCTTATAAAGTTTCAACCGGAGATGTTAAATTTCCGACTTTCGGAGACGTCCTCGAAGAAGCATTCCATAATAATGGTATTTCGAAAGAAATATTCGAGCAAATGGCTTCCAAATTTATCTGCTATACTTTTGAACTCGTATCTCCGCAAACTCGCGTTACAATTCCATATGAGAAACCAGATATATATTTCATCGGATATCGATCGATACTGACTGAATGCGAAATGAATCCTAAAGAGTCTGCTTTTTCGCTTTTTAAAATTAAAACTCCAAAAGAGTACGACTTTCATTCCGCGCAAGATGTTATCAATGCGGCAAAGGAGCTTCCGTGGGATGAAGAAGGTTATGTCGTTGTTGACAGCGATTTCAACCGTGTTAAAATCAAATCTCCAGCGTGGCTGGTCGCGCATTACGAAAGAAAAAACAATTCGATTTCAAAAGAGTCGCTAATTCAGGTGATTCTCGACGGAGAACAAGAAGAATTCCTTGTTTATGCCGATGATTATCGCAAAGAACTTGAATCAGTTGAACGGGAAATGGAAGATTTTGTTAAAGAGCTGAACGGCGCCGCAAGAGAAATAAAGAAAAAATACGCGGCAGAAGTTGTAAAGTATCCAAAATCAATTCAACCGTATCTGTTTTCAAAGATTACTAACCAAGATGCGGGTGATTGGGTAAAAGAAAATTTCACGGCGTCCAAGTGGGTAAAATATTTGGAGGCCAGAAAGGAGCAATTTAATGGCGAAGAAAAATAAGTTAGAGCGTCTGGAAACAATTGAGCACGATGGGCATCAGTATTCAGAGTTTGCGCTGTTTGTTGTGAAAAATCACGTCGGTTTTGGCGACGGAACCGAAGAAGAAATTTCAATTCAAGTTGTAGCAGAAACCGATGCTGACGCAAAGAGAGTTGCGCGAGATATTCTGTATGACGAAAATGGTTTCCGCGTGAGCGATATTTTCGAGCAAGAAACAGCAGAAGCTGAAAGTTTTTGGATGGAGGAGTGGGGAAGATGACGAGCGGAATTCCGAAGTTGGAAATTTTGATTGGTCTTCCGGGAAGTGGAAAATCAACCTATGCTAAAGAAGAACATGAAGCTAACAGCAATTCCGTTTATCTTTCGTCCGATAAGATTCGCGAGGAATTGTACGGAAATGAATCGATTCAGGGAAATCCCGCAGAAGTATTTACCTTGATGCAGAGCCGCGCAATTGATGCGCTGAAAAACGGAAGAGATGTGTTTTATGACGCAACCAACCTAACTCGAAAAGATCGCGCCGGAATTTTGGTGGCAACCCCAAGATATGTCTATAAGCAGGCAACCGTGGTTTTTGCCCCGTATGAAATGTGTATCGAAAGAGACGCAGCCCGTGAACGGTCTGTCGGAAAAGAAGTGATCGACAGAATGATTCGCAGGTTTCAGCCTCCGTTTAACGACGAAGGATTCGATTATATTGATGTATATCAAAGTTATTCTGACGAAGAATATGAAAAGTTTGTGAAGAAATATGGAAGCCTTTTGGAGCGTATGATGATTCTTCATGAAAACCCGTATCACTCACTTCCTGTCTGGAGGCACTGTCAAGAAGCGGAGAAATATGTGAGAGATCATTTCTTCGGAGATTGTTTTGGTGATGAACTCGAGTCTGCGGCTCGTCTTCACGATTGCGGGAAGTATATCGTAAAAGATTTTCACGATTCGAAGGGAAATCCGAGTGAGCACGCACATTATTATCAACATCAGTGTACTTCTGCGTGGCAGTGTATGGAAGAAACGTTCAACGGATTTGTGATTTGGCTCGTTGGAGCGCACATGGAGCCGTTTTTGGACACAAAATATTACCGAAATCTCGATCCGTGGATGAAAGACGCTGTAGATATGCTCCACGAAGCGGATTTGGCAGCACATTAAAGGGAGGAAAATAAAATGGTTTGTGAAATTTGTGGGAAAAAATTCGATAATCTTATGTATATGGGAGAGTATTCGAGATGCTGTTCAGGCAACTGTTTTACTAAGAAGTTTTGGAACGACATCGTAGAAGAAAAAGATGAACACATTGTCGTAGATGGAACCTGTTATGCGATCGCCCCTGCTCCAATCAACGGGTTTTATGGGTTCGGCGGAAGAAAGTTTAAGATTAAGATGTTCGATACTGGAAAGGTCGTCGAAACAAATAATCTCTGGTGTCAGGGAGAAATTCCTGCCGAATATCGAGAAAAACTTCCAAATACTGCTAAATTTATTGTATGAAAGGAGGAGGTTTCGTGAAAAGAAAGGTTTTCAAAATTATTGCCGGTATCCTGCTTCTCGCATCGCTTTTCGCTTTTGGCGGATGTGCTTCGTGTAGTCGAGATCTGAAGAGTTGTAACTCCGACATTAACGGCGGACTTTATCGCACGGTAAATGTCTATTCACTTGACGGCAAGTTATTGGCGACATACGAAGGCAAAATTGATATCGACAACAACGCAAATGGCTCTGTTATGTTTGATCTTGACGGAAAGCGGTACGTATATTACAACGCGATTGTAGAAATTATCGAAAAGTAGTTTATAATTTATTAATAAATAAAAGGAGAAATAAGCAATGTCAAAGTTAATCGTTGTAGAGAAAGCACTTAAAGAAGTTTTATCTTTAACTGAAACAGAATTGCATATGGTATGTAATGTGTATGACGAAGATTTTGATGAAAAAACTTTTGACCGACTTCGCAAAATCCATCGATATCTCGAAAAGTCAATTAAAATTGCAGAAGGAAAGAAGAGAAATGTTAAAAATTAATAAAGAACTCGCCGAAAGAATCTTGACTTTTGTTGCTTTCGCACTTATGTTCATCTGCGCGACAATGATTTTTATCGCAGGATTTATCGTTGAAAATATCGGCGCAATAATTGTTGGCGGCATTGTGCTAACAATTTGTTTGTTTATTTCCGCAAGCTGGATCATTCGTCGAGTGAAAAATAACAAAGAAAACAAGTAAAAGGAGAAAACAAAATGATTACCAAAGAGCAGATTGAAAAAATTATCGAGGAGAGCTATTCCAATTATCCGAAGTTCTTTTCATCGACCATCGAAAATATTGAGATGAGATTTAAGACGCAGGCAACACTTCACAGAGTAAGAAAGATTGAATACGTTGTTACGAATCCCGGCCCGGTTGCCGACCGCCTGCGCAGAGACCTTGCGAATTATTTTACGACACTCAGGTTTTTCGGTGGCATTGAGATGAACGAAAACGGCGATATTGTTGTTACCCTGTCTATCGACCCTCCTGCAAAAGCGGTTTCGGAAGTCCCCGTAGAGATACCTCCGACACCTGTCGACGCAGATGCGCCCGCAGAAACTCCGGAAGAAAATCAGTAAAATTCCAAAGAAATTTCCCAAAAGCCCTTGACAAACGAGGGTTTTTATGATATAATAATATCAAGAAGGAAGAAATCCTTCAAAGTATTCAAACTTAAAGGAGAGATTTATTATGAAAAAGTTTTTCAAGAAGGTCTCTAACATCATTACGAAGTTTCGTCTGCCGATTTCGACCGTTGCTATCGCAATCGTTGGTGGAATCAGTGGCTTCTTTTTCGACTCCGTACTTTTCGGAATCAATCCCGTATTCGCAGCATCGGTTGAAGCACTCGTTCTGTCAATGATTTACGTGGCATTGGAGACAAAGGCACCGAAGCTAAATTAATTTTAAGGAAGGTGACTTGCTATTGGAAAATTTAGGTATTGTTATTCCCAAAAATGTGGAGAATCTTCAGCTCCCGGACCCCGACCTTCTTCATCAATACGAAGACGAGGAAGCGAGGAGAATCTATCTCGAGGGTGCGATTGGCACTGAAGACGACCCGATGAACGACAACTCGATTGGAATTGTCAAAAGAATTCTTCGGTATAACCGGGAAGACAGAGGACTTCCTCTCGAGGAAAGAAAGCCGATTATGCTTTATATCGACAGCCCCGGTGGCGATGTAACAGGCGCTCTCGTGTTGTGTCACATCATTATGATGTCGAAAACACCTGTCTATACCGTAAATATGTGTGCGTGTTTCAGCGCTTCTGGAGTTATTCTCGCCTGCGGACACAAGAGATATGCGCTAAAGGGTTCGTCCGTTCTGATTCACAGTGGTTCAACCTATCTTGGTGGGACACGCGAACAGGCAGATTCGGCAAAGAAGTTCGTTGACAAATCAGACAAGAAATTCAACGACATTCTCTTCAAACAGACAAAAATTGACCAGAAGACCTATCGCTCGAAAGCTCCGAAGGATTGGTTTCTCGATGATGAAGAGTGCCTGAAATATGGCATTGTTGATGAAATCGTCGAAGATATTGATTCAATTCTCTAATCTTTTGTTCAAAATAACCAAAAAATAACCCTAAACCGCAAGGTTGCGGAGGACGGACCCTTTCAAACAATCTGTTCGTCCTCCGTTTTAGAAAGGACTTATATGGGCAAAAAGTCTAAAAACAAAATTAACATCAAATTCTGCGGCGGAAATTCTTGGGATGTAACCGGTTCGATGACATATATCGAAACTCCAAATCGGAAAATTCTTCTTGAATGTGGATTATGGCAATCTACTGGAAGCACTCTCGAGAATTGGAAAATCAATTCGAGAAGGTTTGATTTTAAGCCAAATAAACTTGATTATGTGTTTTCCTGCGACCGCCACGTCGATCATATCGGTTTAATTCCTCGGCTATATTCCTCCGGGGCAACTTGCCCGATTATCGCTCCTCGCGGCTCTAAACCAATCGCAGAAATCTTGATGCGAGACAGTGCGAGAATTATCGCAGGAGACGCCGCTTCGCTTTCAGAGAAACTTGGGCGCGAGTATGTTCCGTTTTATCTTGATTCCGATGTCGACACAGCTCTCGGATATTGGACGGAGTATGATGACGAAATCGTTACGCTGGACGAATTCGTAAAATTCAGATTCGTTCCCTCCGGACACATTCCGTTCGCGAGACAGCTTGAATTGTGGATTACGGAAGGAAATGTAACGAAGAAAATCGTTTATACTTCCGACCTTGGAAACATTCATCTGCCGAAACCATATACGAAGTCGTTCAAGTCGGTTTTTGGACAAAGAGCGGACATCGTTATTGCCGAATCGACATACGCACACGAAGAAAAAATTGCCAACAAAAAGATGCGCAAAAAAGACCTCGAGAAACTTCGGATGGTTGTCGAACAAACCTGCATCGAACAGCAGAGACGGATTTTGATTCCGAGTTTCGCATTGGCAAGAACACAGGAAATCGCAACCGTTCTATATGACCTATTTTCGAAAGAAGATTTCGACATTCCGGTATATATCGACTCTCCGATGGCGCAGAACATTAGCCGCGCGTATTGCGATGTTCTCGAAGGAGAAGCCGCAGAGGAGTGGCGAGAAGTTCTCTCTTGGAAGAACATTCATTTTGTTGGAGATTATATCGAAAGCAGAGAACTTCGTGATTCTGGGAAACCCTGTATCGTAATTGCTTCTTCGGGGTTTATGGTGGCTGGACGCTCCGTTGCTTGGTGCGCAAGCCTTCTTCCGAACACGGACGACAGAATCGTTACGATTGGCTACGCGCCTCCTGGTTCGATGGCATATACGATCAAACAAGGGGAGCAGAAGACGATTTCAATCTCCGGAAAGAGATACGCAAACCGTTGTCAAATCACAAACCTCGGAAGTTTTTCCTCGCACATTCAAAGAGATAGCATTGTTAAAGAATATGGGAAGATCAACGCCGAAAAGCTATTCCTTGTTCACGGAGATATGGACGGCAGAATTTCGGTAAAACCGGAAATCGAAACAGAACTTTCCAAAAACAATCTTTCAACTAAAGTTGTCATTGTTCAAAAAAATATGGAGGTTAGCATATAAATGGGACGAAGAAAGAAGTCTGAAATCGAAGCCGAAAACACTTCGCAGTCCAACCTCCTCGTATGTCCGATTTGCGGAAAAGAATTCAAGCCGACAGAAGAAACATATTGTTGGGTTCGAGAAGGTCTTTACGAATATAAACAAGTGTGTTCGTGGGCTTGCTTCAAAAAGCGAATAGACGAAGTTCCCGCCGATTATAACACAACCGGAAAGACAAAGACAGCAAAGAAAGATATCATAAGAGTGGATTTGTCAAAAGCAGAAGAAACTAACGAAAACGAAGAAGAAACGAAAGAAGAGGAAAGCGAAAATGCGTAGATATATGAATGACTATTGCGAAGGAATTGGTTCAACCGAAGTTGCGTATGGAGCAAGAGTTAGCAAGAACGAGAGTCGTCCGTGCTGCTGCTCAAGATGCGGCAAAGAGATTTCGGAGTTTGCCACAGAACAGAGCTTCATCGATTTTGGAGAACGGCTGTGCGACCAGTGCTATACCGACGAGTTGGCAGTTCTTGGACTTTTGATGAGGCGCAACGGGTAATCTGTAAAAGTGTTGAAATAATCAAAAAATTTTGTATATATTGCACAATATATGTTTTAACCAACTAAAGTATATTATATATTATACCGAAAATTTTGATAATAAAATGGCTCTTTTATTCACATTTTTCACGGTTTCCTAAAATTTTCTTCATTATATATTATATTACAAGGATTGAGGTGATTTTCTTGGATGTTCTCGCAACAAAAGTCAAATTAACCAATCACGCGCGGCAACGCATTTATGAGCGGTTCGGAAATCTATCAGACCGCGAGCTTTCAGACCTTGTCAGAAACGCCAGATTAAAGGGATATACAACAACAACAATGGATCAAGACCATTACGAATACGGGTTATACAAGCGCATCTTTCGGCGCGAGAGCGGGTCTCGGACGATTCGGCTATACAAAGACGCATACTTCGTTTTTGTTAGTGGGAACAAGGCTGTTGGGTGCAAGCTGTTAGTAACGGTGATTCTATATGACCCGGATTGGCGAGAGAAAAGAAAAGCCTCTTTTCGAAGAGGACAAGAAGGAGTGGAAGAAAATGGAAATGACGAATCTAACCCGTAACCTTCAATCGGCATTGCCAGATAAAGCGATTCTGGACGCACCGACCCTGAAAACCGGAGAAGAATATTGGTATATTACGACCAACGATTCGGAGAGCTGCGTTATCGGCCACGGAAAGCTGACCAACCAAATCAATCGCATCAAGAACCTAATTACGACGAGAAGTGCCTATGGGTCGCAGTTCGAAAAAATCTTCGTTTTTGAAAACCCGTTCGAAAAAACGTATGTCTACTCTACAAGCAGAGTATTTTCCGATCTCGAAGTTTTAGTAAAAACCGTCCGTGGAACATATCGATCTATTAGTTTCGCTGTTTCTGCGGTCGTTAAAATACAGGAGAAGGGAGTGAATATCGCTGGACTTTTCAATTAAAACCCTGTCTGACGGCACAAAAGAGTTTTACGCTGATGAAAAATTGGTCGCAAGCGGGACGCAAGAAGAAATTCTCCCGATTATGAGATTGATGACGCAGCACGAAGCACTTGAAAGGGCGTCGGAGGAAAAAGAAAAAGACAAAAAATTTAGGATAATGTAAAAC
>ERZ1034855.175-NODE-175-length-35615-cov-25.035883_pt1 | contig 35615 bp, 50 predicted proteins | sample MGYA00520699_ERZ1034855 | MGnify/ENA primary metagenome ERZ1034855 (study PRJEB33766, sample SAMN09781730) | gut metagenome | biome: gut microbiome | host: Homo sapiens | place: Madagascar | study: EMG produced TPA metagenomics assembly of the PRJNA485056 data...
GTTTTTTTGTAGTTTTTTTTGACTCAAGTTTTTTGTACCTCATACCCGATAACACACACGAGGTGCAAATATGAATAAATACAAAAATCTTTTACCGGCCTATCTTAAAGGCCTTACTGCTGGAAAATATACGCTTTCGCAGGCTGCGGTTGCTTGCGGCTATACTGTCGTTAGAATGTGCCAATTAAAAAAGCAATACGAATTATACGGGCTTTCGGTGCTGGATAATAAAAACCGCGGCCGTATTCCTGCGAATAAAACGCCGGATTCGTTAAAAAATAAAATTATGGCGCTTTATGCCTCACAGCCTTATAGTGGGCTTAATTTTAAATATTTTTGTGAATGTCTGAATAATTACGAAAATATAAAAATTAGCTATTCCAATTTATTAAATATAATGCGCGAATACGGCATTAAATCGCCGGAGGCTCATAAAATCAAAAAGGCCAAGCCTGCGCACCGTCCGCGCGTTCGCCGTGCCAATTTCGGCGATATGCTGCAAATAGACGGTACGCCGTTTGAATGGTTCCAAAGATTCGGCAATAATAAAAAATATTGTATGGTCGGCGCTATTGATGACGCTACGTCGAAAATTACCGCGCTTTATATTACTGAATACGAATGTTTATACGGCTACATGGAAATATTGCGCCAAACGGTAAATAAATACGGCTGCCCGCGTGAAATATACAGCGATCGCGCCGCTATTTTTTGCTGTACTCCAAAAAATAAAAAAAATCTTACTCAATGGGAACAGCTGGCCGGCCTCCATGATAAAAAAACGCAATGGCAGCGCATTCTTGAAGAACTTAATATCCGGCAAATATTGGCATGGTCGCCGGAGGCTAAAGGCCGCGTTGAGCGGATGTGGCTTACATTACAAAAAAGGTTACCTACTGAATTATACCGCGCCGGCTGCGATACTGTCGAAAAGGCCAATATATTTTTACAGAAATACGTTGACCGCTTTAATGTGCAATTCGGCGTTACTCCTGCGCGTGATGATTCGTTCTTTTTGCCATGCTCCTCAAACCTTGACGTGGTGCTGTCTGCGCAATTTCCGCGCCTTACTGATTCGCACGGCTGCATTAGTTTTCATTCGTACAAGTTCGCCGTTGAGGCTCCGCGCGTCCGCTGCCGTAGATTGATTTTGCATGTTTCAGAAAATGGGCTTTTTGCGCGGTTTGAGAATGACCCTAATTTTTATCCCGTGCGGCTGCTGGACGATTTTGTCGGCTCCGGATTGGGCGAAACTATGCCGCAGGTTGTGCAGGATATAGTCTATCGCTATATGTACGCATACGCTAAAGAAATATCCGCGTAGCTGGGGCGCGTGCGCATTTTATGCGCTATATATTCTTTTCAATTCATTTCTATTCATTTCATTTCTATTCTATTCAGCATGACGAAAATTACGAAAGAAAAGGAAATGAAACGAAAAAAAACGAAATATTACGAAAATTAGGAAAATGGGCATAAAACCTCACGAAAACGTGATTTTTTCTTGCTTTGGTGTATACTTTTTTATACATCTTAATATTGCAATAGTGTCAATTTCGTTATTTTCGTTTTTGGTCGTTATGGTTCGTTTTTTGCGGATTACAATTTTTTTACTAAATAAAAGTGTAATTGTTCGTAAGCGTTCCTTTTCCATTGGTTGATTCTTTGCGGGCTTTTGTTGTATTTTGCCGCTAATTCTTTGTAGCTGCTGCCGTCCGCATAGTCTAATATAAGGTTTATATCCTGCGTTTTTAGTGGTGATTCCTGCAGGATCCGCAATAAATCCGGCTTGCCGGTTGTCTTGATTAGCCGCGTAATGTATGCCACGGCCGGCGTTTTTCTTCCGTTCATACTTTAAAGAACGGCCTGCTGCCTCCGGCTATGCCTCCCAATGTAATACTATTTACTACCAGCGGCGTATTGGTTGGCGTATTCCTCAATATATTTTTTTAATAATTCGTCGTTGCTGGTGCAATCGTTACGCAATCGGGCGGCGCGTAATTTGTCGTATACGGTATTATGTGAAAAACTGCGAACGGCTTTTAACTCTTTTACCTGCGCCCACTCGGCCAATATTTGCGCCTCGTCCGGTTCAAGGTTTAATTTTGCTTTTGGTTTTAATGAAAAAAGTATTTTATAGCATGCGTAAATAAATACGCAATTTAATATATGTATTATTGCATGCGTTGCGCCTAAATGATGTAATACTAGCGCTATTGTTACGTCGATTAAATAAAATATTAAATATTGGTATCTCCATTTTTTATTTAATTCAATTGAAAATACAATAATAAAAAATGAAGTGTAGTTATTGTAGCCGTTAAAAATTAAAATAGCATACGCAAAAATCGGGAATACTACCGGCAGGCTTTTTTCTCTCCATATCAAACCGGCTGGAATATACGTCGCGCATAGTGCTATACGTAGTAATGTTTCGATATTAAACCCGCCGTCGATTAATTGCGCTACATGGCAAATTATTAAAATACTCGCTACGATAAACGATAGATTTATAAGTTTTTCTCTCATAATTTTTTTATCGGGTAATTTGTATTTTTTTATAATTGGAGTTATATTTTTAATATGGTGCGTTTTATAAAAAAAATATTTTTTGTTTTAATTTTACTTTTTCCTTTTATTTCCTGCGTTGGTACGCCTAAAAAAAACGCGTTAGATTCTATTATAAATGAAATAAAAGAACCTGCGGTTCCTCCGGTTAATATCGAATATAAAAATAATAGTTATTTTGTAAGCTGTTCATACCGTGGCGAAAATTGGATTTTTTTAAATGGTGTAGAAATAAAAAATAGTAATGGCGATACAAAAAAATTATTATTTTCTAAACCTTTACGTAATATATTAGACTCCGGCACCGTTATAGAAACCGGCGTTTTTTCGCCTGCTTTTACTGATTCGTTTGAGGCTTTTTTAGGCTCCGGCGATATTTACGCGCGGCCGCTTGCTGATCTGAAAATATACGATTTTAAAAAAATAGATATTATAAATAAATAAATACGGAGGTCGCCCGTGTCTGCATTATCTGATTTTAATTTAACCGATTGGTTTAATAGTTCGTTTAGCGTTGAAGAAAAAAATATACTTTTACAATGTCCGTTATTTTCTGAACCTGCCGGCTCCGGTACTAAATGCGCCTCGTTTTTTCTTTCTCAAACTTTACAATGGTATTCTAAAAAAGATAATAGCGATATTGTTTTAAAGGTATGTGATAAGATCATAGAATTATTTAATAATGATAATAAAAATATGTCATTAAATGATTTACATTTTTTTTATACTTTTGTTATATCCGCCGTTTATAAGTTCCGTGATACATGGGCAGGCGATTTGGTTATAGAATTATGCAATAAATCTATTGATATTGCGCCTAATGTAATAAATGATTTTGAATACAAACCGGAACATGTCGGATTTAATACGCTTATAGCTATAGAAAAAAAAGCTAAAAATTGGCCGCGCGTGCTGGAATTGTCCCGCCTTGCAATGTCGCAGGGGTGGTCGGGTAAATATTCCGCATGGGCGGCCGAGGCTGAAAAAAATTATAATTAGCTTATTTTTAACGTGTTCCCGTCCCTCCATACTATGCCGGCGTCAACCGGCTGCGATGTCGGTAGATCTTCCAGCATAAATGTTAATTTTTCGCCAATAGAATATTTAATAATCCAATTTTGGGCCAGCATTATTTGCCGCACGTCTTGACCTAATGCGTCAAATATATCAATAGTCCCATTAAATACTATATGATAAAATATAGCAACAAACGGTATTGTTTGGCTTGTTGTATATAATCTTACATTGTTCACTAGAGTATTACCGTATAGCATTACCGGATTTGCATAGCTGCTAAATAATGCGGCCACGGTTTTTGTTGTTGTTCCTGCGCCTCTATCTTGCAAATAAATATATAATTCATAGACTTCATCTGATGTAGTAAATTGTTTAAGGTTCGTATATGTAGTCGCCTTTAATACCTTTAATGATCCGCAATTTAATGTACCATTAAAAGAAGAGTCCGTAGCCTCTATTTTCCCGCTTACATTTACATTTGTAAAATTGCCACCGGTAGCGTTAATATTAACAAAGTCGCTATTACCTGCGTTATCTACTGCCCAGCCTTGTGTTCCGTATGTATTTATTACGCCGTTTTCATCAATTACGCCATTATAGTTATTACTACGAATTACGCCCTTATCTTTTACCGCTATATTTTTTACTAATATATTTTCAACGTCAATTAAAGCGGTTTTTAAATATCCGCCGTCTATTACTGTTTGACCTGCAGCTGTGCTTTGGCTGATTGCATTTATTAAGGCTTTTCTGTTTGCCTCCGCTGTGGCCTCTGCCGCGCTCTGCGCCGCGTTCGCCTTTGTCGTTGCGTCCGCTGCCGCTGTTGCTTCCGCGTTTCTTTGAGCCGTGTCCGCAAGGCTCGCCGTTTTCTGTGATGTAAATATAGTTTTTCCTGCAAGGTTGATTTGGTCTGCGTCCAGTACAATCTGGCTTGCAATAAGTCCTCCGGCTATCGCTTTGTCCCACAGGTTCTTTATGACTGACTGTCCGGCATTGCCCTTTATGGCATAGATATCCTCTGTCCCCGCCAGTTTGGCATATACGGCTGAAACCTCATCCTCGCTTGAAGCCTGCACGAATTTAGCGCGTGTCGCCGCGTCTATCATCACCGGCAAATTAAGCGAAAGGCTCATTTGTCCCGCTGCGCCGCCGCCCTCTACAAGTGCGGTTACGGCTCCAGCTTGTACATTAATTAAGCCGGTCAATTCTTTCGCCATGTCGTCAACCTGCGCTAATATCTGATCTTTTGTAATTGCAATAAAAGCGCGCTGCTGCTCGTCCAGATTCTCCACCTGCAGCAGGATTTCGTCGGCGCTCATGCTGATACTTGCGGACGCGTTGCGTGCGTCGTCGTCCATTTTCTTTATCACGTCCTCGAGGCTCATGTCTACCGGCCGTATTTTATAAATATTTGTAAACCGTGTCCCTTTTGTTATTTCGTCGCTTACAGCCTGCGCCGCTCCGGCTGCGTCTGCCTGCGATTCGCCCGTAGTCACGTATTCGCGCTGGCTTTCTACGGTCTGCGCGTTGCCGTTTGGGACGCTGGTTAAATTGCTGCGATACTCCGGCAATGCTCCATACTGATATAATGCGGGGTTATAGTCGACCAAGGTCAATGTGTAGCCGTTGTCGCTTTCCTCTGCGTTTGTGATTTTGCAGGTAGACGTTACGGTTGTAAACTCGCCGTTAATGTCCAATTTCCCAAAACTTAAAGCGTTGCCGGCGGTTGGTATCAATGCCGCACTATTTCGCAGGTTTGTTTCTACATGTAAAATATTTGTTTTTCCGGATCCGCTGACTTTTAATGCCAATATTCCGCGGCCGTTGTCGCTTACGCAATTTATCAATACACCGCAGTTTCCGTTTGTTGGGAATGTTACGGCGCCGTCCAGGTGGATTTCTCGCAACAGTCCGCCGTACCATATACACGCTTTGATAACGCCGTGCGCAATACCAATTTTAAGGCTTTTATGCTGCAATTCTACGCGGCTAAAAATTGGATAGTATGCGGATTCGAGGCCAGCTTTTACTGTAATAATGCGCGGTTGTGCGATTTCCTCCGCCATTTGTCGCCATGCGTATTTAAAAGCGTGTTGATAATCTGTTATATACTCCAGCGCTGCCTCCGTCAAAGTGTCGGTTGCTGGGTCGTATGCCTCGCCGTCGCGCATAAAAATAACGCTGTCGGCGTCATAATCTGCGGCCGCGTTAATATATGTTACTTTTTTGCCGGTTGTTTTTCTTTTAAATTCCTTTGTTGTTGAGATACTTATAATATTTTCGCTATTTAATAATGCTATTGAATAGTCGCGCCCGTTATCTATTGCAACCTCAATTTTTCCGGTCATGCTGTTATAAACTAACGCTGCGTTTCCGTTTTTGCATAGCGTTTCTATTGTCTGCTTTTTCTTTGCATTTTTTGTTATTACGCTGTCGGCGTTAAATCCCTGCTGCTGGCAATACGTATACCATGCGCCAAAACTTGCGAGGTCTAATTCTGCGTCGTCGTATTTACTTGGTCTATGGTGCGGGCTTGTCATTAACTCCAATACCCAAGCGGCAAGGTTGCGCGTTGGTGTTTTTGCGCTGCTCCATGCTGTGCCGTTCCATGTTCGGGCGCAGCCGGATTCTATAACGCTGATAGCGTCCAATAGCCCCGTAGTATTTACGTTAGCGGCTACGCGTACGCCAATACGGCAGCATTTGTCGCGCTCGGTTGGTTCCAATACGTCGGCCGCTACAAGCTGGCTGCTGCTGCTTTTTTTTGCGTCGTAACAATATGTCTGTACTGCCAATAAATATACGCTATCTTTTGCGCTGCTGTCGGCTTTTGGCGTTGTTCTAATAACGCGTACTTTCATATTTTTATTGAAAGCCTGCGCTGCCGTAAACTCTTGGCGTGCTACATAGCGCATTTGATTTTTTGTGTTATATGTAAATGTATTGTTATATGTGCCGTTTTGATTAAATCCGTTTGTAAAGTCTTTCCAATCTGATTCATTAGGGTTTGCGGCGTTTGTCCATTGTGGCTTTAAAGTTATAGTTTGCTCTTCCCAGTCCTTGTCGTACTTCCGCAAACCGTCAAATAATGCTATCAATTCTACGGCCTGCGCATGGCTTGCCAATTCCTGCACAACGCCTGCTTTCCACTCTTTTTCTATGCGTTCGTTTTCTGTTGGGTCGCCGCTGGCGTGTTCGTGTGGTATTTCTTCGTTTAATTCTGTTAATACCACTTTTTTGTTAAACTCCGGATCCGTAAACGCGCCGGTCTGTCTGATTTCTATTAAATTGCGCGCGTCATAATATACGCCGGCGTCAAAGGCATATTGTCCGTTTTGTGGGGCTGATACTCCGGAGAAGTCTTTAATAATTGTTTCGCCCATTTTGATTTTTTTAATCAAAATATTATTATAGGCTACTTCTAAAACTACATTGTAGTATTGTTCATCGCCGGTTGTCCCTGCAATGGTGTAATGTGGCGGGCAAAGTCTGTACGGTGTCATTAGCGATTCGCCGATAGCGTACGGGAATGAGCGGCCGGTTGCGGCTTGGTTTCGTGCGCCTTTAATAAATGGCAATTTGTCTACATTTTCAGAAAGTGCTTTATTCTTTTTTTGAGCCTCTTTCATTTTTTCGTCGGCAACTTTTGTATTATACATACTTATTCCAACAGATACGCCTGCACCAATAATAGCAAGCGCGCCCAAGCCTATTGCCCAAGAAACTGGGTCTGAGGTCGGTGTTTTACGTATAAATATTACGTCGTCCGGCTGAACCTCGTAGTTTTCGTCGATACGGTAGCCGCCTTTTAATATTACGCTGTTTTCCCAATCTACATTATTTATATGATCTTTAATTTTTCCGCTGAATGTGTAAGAAGTATGTTTATTTATTCCGTCAAATACGTGTATCAATGCCATATATGCCCCTTATTTTAAAAATGCCTATTTGATTAATGCGGCAGCCCAGCCGTGTCATGTGGATAAACTCGCGGTCGTTTATACATACGCCTACGTGTATTTCTTCGCCGTATTCCATTTCTATAATTGCGCCCTCGCGTGGTGCGTCTATGGGCGTAACGTTTAGTGTCGGTACATTTTCGGCGCTCAATGCTAAACTATGATCCTCGTATATTACGTCGTTTAGTTTGTAGCCGTAGCGCCTCGAAACCTCAATAGCTAAACCGTAGCAATCGTAGCCGCTGGCGTCGCGGCCGTGGTCTTTGTATGGTGTCCCGATTAAATCATTTAATTCTATGCTCATGCCCTTATAGTCATTTTTTAGGCGTTGCCGCGGTTGTTGTCTGCGTCGAAAACATACGGCGGGAATGTCATTTCTAAACGGTCGTCATTCGTAAATGAAATAATTACTTTCATTTGTTCGTCGGTGACCGCTGTGCCGTATTGATGTTTAAATGTTTTAATCGCTGTAATGCTGCCGGCTTTGTCCAATACTCCGACCGCCGTTACTTCGAACAGTTCGTCTGATTTCTCGATAATGTCTATTACTTCGTTATCTATTGCCGTTATTTCAAGAATACCGTTTTTTAATACTCCGCCGATTGTCTGCGGGCGTGTGTATTTAAAATTGCTGGCGTGGTATGTATTCCCGTTGTATATTACGTCCTCGTTATTATTTACAAAATAAAGCGCCCCGTAAGTAGGGTGATACATTTTAATTAAATATGGCAATGAAAAAGCGCCGCCGCGGTGTAGCGCGTTAAATACTTCGTTTTGTGTCATGGCCTAAACCTCTACCCACTGCATGTTTATCTCAAATATTCCGGCTTTCTTTTCCGGCGCGGTCGGTGTTCCTACAAACATATATTCTTGGGTGCTGCCGTCGCCGCGCAGGCTTGGTGCTGTGAATGTTCCGGCATTGCCTCCGAGGTCGTTTTCATACCAATTAAAAAAAATAATTTTTTGCGCTTTCGTAGCTGCATACGAAACGGCATATTTTCTTTTGTTTTTGCTGTTTTTCTGCATGGCAATAACTCGGCCGCTGTCAAATTGTGTTTTAATTGCGTTATCCTCATAGCCTAATTGTGCGCCATATAATTTATTTAATGGCAGGTTTGTTGTGTCCCACGCTACGCTCATAATATTCTAACCCCCTCTTGTCGTGTGTTCATTGCGGCTAAACCTGCGTCGTATGTTCCGTCGGTAAAGCCTTTATTTATATGCTTGTCCAATATGTCTATAAATACTTCGCCGTCTTGTTCGCGGACGTCTGCGTCTACGCGGTTGGCCTGCGTATTGTTTACGGTCAAATTAAGGCCGGCCTGCTGCCTGCTGTCTTGTCCGTTTATCATGTCCCAAAGGCTGCGCTGCTGGTGTGCATTTAATACCATTTCGCCGGTGCGGGCGTGTATGTATGTATTGTCGCTGCCATAGGTTGCGCCGTTTGCGCCTCCGATAATACCGCCGGCGTAAAATTGTGGCGGTACCGGTTTACTAGCAATAATAGACGCAATCTGTACGGCTCCGGCTGCTCCAACTAATGCGCCCGTAATAAGGCTTCCGCCTTGCGCTATGGCTTTGCTGACGCCCTCTGCTATATTGGCGGTAGCGGCTAATATTGAGGCCGTCCATTGGAACATTTGTATTTTGTATTCTTCCTGCGCTGCTTTGCGTTTAATGGCTTTTTGCTTATCATAGTATTGTTCCTCGCTCATTTCGCCTTTTTCGTATTTTTCGTCCAGCTTTGCTAATTCGAGGTCGGTTTCTGTCTGTACGTTTTTAAGCATTAAATCGCCGAACTTTTGCGCTATGTCGGCGGTTTGTTCGGTGTAGCCGTTTATATCTGCGGCAATGTTCGCCCATAGATTTTTTTTATTCTGCGCGTAAGCCTCATCTATTGCCAGCATGGCGTCGGTTTTCTGCTGTTCGTCTAATACTTCGTTATTTTTTAGATCCTCGGACAGCTTTGTCAATTCGTCATTACGCTTTTTGTATTCGTCAATGTATGTATTGCCCGTAGTTCCTTTGATTTCTTCCAGCAGCTTTTCTGCCTCTGTCTGCGCTTTTTGCGCTGCTGCCAGCCGTTCTTCTTCGGTTGCTGCGTCTGCGGCTTTTTTTGCCCATTCCTGCAATGTAGCAAGCCTATTTTTTGCGGCTTGGTTGCTTTCTGTTACCAGGCCGTTTGATTTTGTGATTAAATCTATGTATGACTGCAAGTAGGCGTTGTACATTTCGCCAGCTTTTACATTTTCGCCCTCAACCGACGCCTTTAATTGCATGGCCTTTATTTGTTCCTGCAATGCTTTTGTATTGGCGTTAATCCATTCTGTTGCGGCTTCGTCCCTTTTGCGTGCTGCTGCCGCGCGTTCCTCTGCTGTTGCTTGTGCTGCTGCTGCGTCTGCGGCTTTTTTTTCTGATTCGCTTAATGCGTTGTATTCATCGGTAAGCTGGTTTACTGTCTGTATTTCTTTCTCATATCTTTTTTGTAAATCTGTCAATGCTTTTTGAAATGTTGCTTTTGAAAGATAACCGCGTGCCTCTCTGATTTTTTCAGCGAGTTTTTCTTCGTCGTTTAATAGTTCAATTGTGCTGTTAATTTCTTTTTGTGTATTTTCAACTTGCTTTTGCGCGTCGGTTAGTAATATTTTTGTGTCTGCCGCTGTTGCGGTTCCGTCGTTGCGTTTTCCGCTCGCGTCCTTTATTGCGTTGGTTTTGGCCGTCGCCTCGTTTATATTGTATACTACGTCAAGAAAAAACTGCTTTACGGGCTGGGTTACATTCTGCCAACCTCGGCCGATATTTTCTTTAAAGTCGCCCCAAGCATTAGAAAGCTGCACCTCTACGTCTGCGGTTGCGGCTGCGACGCCTTTGTATTGTTTGGCTACTAATTCTATAGCGCGGCCGTTTTCGAGTTCTTCTTTGGTAAGCGCTCTTATAGCCCCGTTGGCTTCTCCTAACTCTCCGGCAAGCCCACTATATGTTTTATTTAGTTGCAAAGCAACATTTTGTATACTGTTACCTGTAACCGCTGCCATGTCGGCGGCGGCGCTCATAATTGACATTATTTGCTCTTCGTTGCGGCCGGTTGCTGCCAGCTGGCTCATTACTTGCAGGCTTACTTCGTCGCCGATTTCTGAAAGGCTCTGTAATTCGCTGGCAAAATTGCGCAAGTTATAAACGCTTTCGTCGTCTAAATATGGGTTGTTTTTGGCGGCGACCTGCAGCGCCTCCTCGGCGTTTTGCTGTACGCGATACGCTGCGGCGCAATCGTTTAGAGCGTCAACCGTTTTTTTTACTGCTACGGCTACGCCTGCTACGGTTCCGGCTGCTGCTACGGCTCCGGTGCTTATTGCTTTAAGGTTATCCGCAAAGCCTTTTCCTTTTTTTGCTCCTGCGTCTATTGTCTTGCCGGCTCCGTCCAGCTTGTTTTTCATGTCCTTGAGGCCTTTTTCTAGCCCGCTGTTGTCTAATTTGGTGTCTATTTTTACTTCGCCGTCTGCCATTGTTTACCCCTTTAATTGTGCTAAAAAATCGTCTAAAGCCTCGTCCGGTTCGTTGTCCTCCGGTTGCGGTAGCCGCCAAGCCTCATATTGTTTTAACTGGTGTTTCTCGTATTCGTTGTTTTTCCCGTTCGGTTTCCATAGTCGCGCCGCTATAATGCGGTTTAATTTCGTGTCGTGCAGTGCGTGTAATAGCGCTGAAAACTTGTACCAATGCAGGCGCGTGTCTATTAAGTCTATGCCGTATTGTTCCAAAAATGCGGCGTAAATATATGGCGCGTCTGTGTCGTAGTCTAATACAATGTCGCCGTCTTCCTCGCCCGTGCTGCGTGGCAATTCTCGCGGCGGGTTCATAAACTCATATATTGCGGTGATTCCCTCCAACCGTCCGGCCGGAATTTCATTCTTATACATAAAGTCAAACGCCGTAAATGGCGCGTTTTTATCGCTTAGTAATTCGCGGAAGCGGAGGATATATTTAAAATCTGTATGAATAGCAAAAAAACGCCCGCCGACCTTTACTGCCTGCGGGAGTTTTGCCTTTTTAAGGTCAATCATTTTTTTACGCTGCTGGTGTGAATGTGTCGCCGCTCCATGTTCCGGCCACCCATGTTGGTACACCCTCGGCTACTGTTACGGCGCCGGTGTCGTGATTGTTCAGCGCAAGGTCAAAATCAATGCTTTGGTTTACGCTGTCCAATGTTCCCAATTTTACTACGCTGTCAACTTGCCACGCTTTATAATATGTTACTGGTGTTTCGACGCTTGTTGTGTATTTACTAGCATAGAATACCAGCAATATATTTTTATGTGCGTCGCCGCCGGTCGGCAAATTGAAGCACATATCAAAAATTGTTTTAAAATCTTCCTCATCATCAAACATTGTTAATGATTGAGAAAGCGCCGGCTGGTAGCTGTCTACTTCTTCTTCCGGATTTTCGCTAGATATAAAATCAAAGGTTTTAGTCTGTGGGTTAAATGCCAAAGAAAAAGTAGTAGACTTTTTAATCTGTTTCCAGCTTGGTGTGCCGCTGGCTGCTACGTCAATAAATGGTACAAATTTTGTCTTGTGAATAAGTCCCATGTTTTAAGCCTCCATACTTTCGCGCGGTTCAAGGTATGTGCATACTATGGCCGCGCTGTAAATAGTATTGTTTTTCTCGTCCATACTGATAAATTGGGGCAGTGTTGCCGCCTCAATCTGAATACAGACGCCGCTGGTTTCGTCCGTAATTTCTACGCCGTCCAGCTTTGCCGTAATTTCGTCCGCATAGTCGCGGGCTTTTGTCCGGTTCTTGTTTCGTACGTAATACGTAAGATTCCATTTTAATAAACGCGTGCCGTCGGTGTAGCGCCGTTCGGCTGCCGGTGCCGGATCATATCGCAGGCAGGCTGCGTTGTCGCCGGTGTCCGGTATTATGTCGTTATAAATCGTAAACGGCAGATTTAATTTTTTTTCAATCCAATCATTTACGATGTTAGCTACGTTTAATACGTTCATTTATAAACCTTACCCATTTTTCAAGCCACCGCGCTTTTGCTGCCTCAAACCATTTCGCGCATGCGTTCGGGTTCGCTTGGTGCGTTGGCCGCTCGTATTCGTAATATAACCGGCGGGCGTATGGTGTACGCCACACCAATTCGCCTGAACCTATGTGGCTATTGATGATTGCGGATTTTTGCAGCGTGCCGGTTTTAATCGGGCAGAAATAATTACTATCTTGTAAAATAAGGCTATCAAGCGGCGCCTGCACCTGCTTGATTTTTCCGCTTAAATCCGTCTTTATGCTGTTTTCGTTTAATACAATGGTTGTATCAAACTTTAATTCGCTCATACTAAAGCCGCCTCGTAGTGGTGGACCACTTCGCCGCCCTGCGTGTAGCATGGGTAAACCTTGCGTATTGTGTACGTTTTGCCCTGCCATGTTACGCGCGCCAATTCCTCCGGTATAATTTGCGGGCTGGAAACAAACGGCGTGTAGTACAATGTGCCGACGTCGTTTTTTGCCTCGCCCTCGTTATTGCGTACGGTTGCCAATTCCATAACTACGCGTACGCGCTGCAATTCTACCGGCGCCCCGTAAGTCTTGTTGCCGTCGCGGTCGCTGGTTGCCGGTGCCTCGTAGGTGCAGGAATGTATCATTAAATTATTCATTAGCGCACCCCGTTTAGAATGTCGCAATATAGCGAAAGCCATTTATATTTTTTTTCGGCTGTGCTTTTTGCGTTTTTCTCGGTCTGAATGTCGGCGGCTTTGCTGCTTTTTGAATAGCTATAACCGCCGATAGATTCTGACGTAATGGCTCCGCCTGCGCTGCCGCTTTCAATCTGTGCGGCGTTGTATGATTCCTCAATCATCATGCAGCAGGCGTCGTCTATTCCTCCGGCTTTACGTTCTTTAATTAAACCGTCGTTTAATAGCGATTCAATATAAAGAACGTTTTCCAGCTTGTATTGGTTAAATGTGGCGGCGTCCGGTACGATTGCGCGGCCTAAAGCTCCGCTGTAATGTTCGTATGTTACATTGTCAAATTGTGCCATGTTCCGCCGTCCTTATTTATGCCAATACTAAAGCGCTGGCGTCAATTTTGAATGACTTAGAAACTGCGGCTGCTCCGGTTCCTACGCTCATATATGCGCCGCCGTAAACTGCCTTATCGGCTGTAAGGCCTTTTGCTACGATAAGGTAGCGTGTGCCGTCTACAACCTTAATGTCGCCGGCTGGAATTGCTGTCATTCCGCTTTCAACCTTTGATTCTCCGCGGCCGTAGTGTGTTACGTCGTCGCCGATTTCCAGCATGAAGATAAAGTTATTTTTAACTGTATCTGATTCGTAAACGGCTGTAGCTGCTGCTGGTGCTACGGCTCCGGCGGCTCCGGTTCCTTTAATTACGTAGTCAGTATCAGTTCCGGCTGCGATTTCGGCTTTTGTTCCGCTTGCGTCAAGTTTCTGTCCGTTTACGTTGTATGTTTTTGTTGGATAGTTTCTAACGCTTGGGTCGCCCGACTCAATATTTACGTATACGGCGTCGCACTTGCCGTCTAAGCCGTTAGGGAACACGAAAGTGTCCCAATATTCGCGGCGCTGGTAAAGGTCGCCGTCGCCCTCTGTGTGTGTACCGTTAGCCCAAAACTTGATTGATGAAATTTTGTTTACTGTCTTGACCATACTTGGGTGTGCGATACAAACATTGATTTTTGAACCGTTACCCACAAAGCCGTCGCTGTAGTCGAACGATGTATTAAAGCGTGTATCGTCTACAACCTCGATGATTGTTACGCCGTTGATTGTTGCGATACGTGTTTCAATTCCCTGCTTTTCGTTGATTGATGTAGTTTTAATATCAAGGGTCTTTGTGATTTCTGTACTTGATTCCAAGTAGTCCATAATCTCGCCCGATACATAAGCAATCAATCCGCCCATTGCGCGGTATTTCTTCAATTCTTTGCGCTGGAACATTTTTACCAAACGGCCGTATGTGTTGGCAGCTGTAAAGCCTGTCATTGTCTCATAGAAGCCGTCGGCAATTGCTGCCTTTGCTACGCGCTCAAAAAAGCGGGCGTCTGTTTCGGGTGCAGAATGTTTCTGTGTGAATACGCGTGAAACGTTCTGCAGGTTTGCTGTCTGCTTTGATTCGTCTACGTCTGCTACGTCTACGAAGAACTCAATGTCGCGATCGTGTTCAAGTGTAAATTCTTTATCTTCCTGCACGATAGAACCGCGGTTGTATCCGCCGTCGCGTGAATGTGGTTTAAAGCCCGATACGTCCATTTTTGTAAAATGGAATGTTTTAGCGCCGAGCCATTTTACGCGGTCGTTAGGTGTCAAGAATGGGCTAGAATAAGCCCCGTCGTCAATGATCTGTAAAAGTTCGTCAGACCACTGTTCTGCATAGTTAATTACATTTGGCATAATTTTAAAATCTCCTTTTATTAGCCTTTAAATCTGTTCCAGCTTGCCTTTGGTGCTGCTGCGGCTCCTGCTGCTGCGGGTGCTGCTGGCTGCGCTCCGGCTGCTGCCATTTGTGTAACTGTCGGCGGTGTTGGTGCATTGTCGTTTTTGAAAATGGCCGTTTTTCCGTCGGTCAGTGCCTTGAGTAAATCGTCTAATGATTTGCCCTTGTTTGCGGCGTCGTTCATTGCGTCGTAAAGCTGCGCGTTGATTGCGTCGCGTGTTAGTTCATTTACAAACTTTTTACCGCTTGTAAAATCTTTAACTTTTGCTCTGTCCTCCAGCTGCTGTACTTTTGCGGCTGCCTCTTTTTTGGCGTTTTCTGCCTCCTGCTGGTATTTGGCCACGTCGGCTTTGATTGCGTCGTAGTCTTTCCAGCCCTCAATAGTGGCGTTGGCTTTTTCAAGCTGCTTTTTTACGTCGTCATAATCGCTATATTTTGCTTTTTCGCGGTTGATGTCGTCGCCGTTCAATTTCATGACCTTGTCGATTTGTTCGTCGGTCAAGCCTGCTGCTGTGAGTTCTTCTCTTTTCATTTTGTCCCCTCTACGCGTTAGTTTTACGCCGTCGCCGCGGCAATGGTTAAAAATAAAATTGCGCTTGTTTTACGCGCTGCGCTGCGCCGCCGCCCGTGTATGGTGGTTCGTCTTTATAGTCATTTTTTTACTAGGTTTTTGCGTGTTAAATAAAAAAAGCGGCAGGCCTCCGAGGTGCGTATGGAAACCCGCCGCATAATGTTTTTAATTGTGTTTTTATTTGGCTTTATGTGCGTAAATCGTGCCAAAAATAACGGCCAATAGTGCCAAAGCTGCGCCGCTGATTTCTGCAAAAATATTTTGATTCAATCCGCCAATACAGCATAGTACGCCGCCAATAGCTGCAAATACAATAATTAAAACGGTCGCCCATGTTTTAATATTGTTTTTCTTTGCATAGCTTACGGCGCTAGATACAATAGCGGTAAACCCGAACGCTGCCACGCCGATTTCGATAACTACGGCCGCATCGAACTTACAGAAAAAGCCTACGGCTACCGCTGCAAAAAATGCCAATGCGCCAATAATTCCCCATTTTTTCATTTTTGAAACCTCCATTTTATTTGTTTCTGTTCTTATAGTCATTTTTTCGGCGTTGTTTTGTTACCTGCTGCGATTTCCTGCGCCGCCTGCGTGTCTACGATATAGTCGAACAGTTTTTCAAAATACCAATACGGCAATAAAACGCTGTCCTCCTGCGCCGTTACCGTTTCGCCCTCAAATATAATTTTTATAACGTTCTCGCCCGCGGCGTTGTACGGATCCGGCGGCAGGATTCGTGGCGCTGGGTTATTTTTGGGCGTAGTCGTGCAGCTTGTCAGCCATATACTTAATATCAGTGCTATGCTTGCCCGTGCGTGCGTCTGCTTTCGTTTTGTTTGCGTTGCTGATAATTTCGGCCGCGTGTTCCTCATGTTCGTAAACCTCGTCTAATTGTTTTTGGATTTTATAGCGTTCTTTTTTTTCTGCCTGCGCCCTAATAAAGGCGCATACTGCAAAAAATCCCATTAAAACGCATGCGAAAATTAAAATAATAGTGTTTAGCATTTAAGCCCCCAGCTTTATTTCCTTTACTTTATCCATGATTAAATTAAAATATACCGGCGTAAAACATGCCGCGATTGCAAGCCCGCTTAAAATAATTTCAATCACGCTTACATGCTGGCCTTTAAAAATGTCGCGCGCAAACTGTGCGGCGGTCCAGCCTCCAATCCATACGGCGGCCGCAATCTGTCCCCAAAGGCTCACGCCTTTTGCTTTAATTCCTTTTTTTTCGTTTTCGTTCGTTGTGTTTTCTTCCATGTCGTCAACCTCTTTTTATTTTGTTTTCTACTGAAAATTTAAACGCTGTTAATAGCTGCGGTTTTTCCGTCCATAGTTTCGGACAGTCTTTCCAGCCTACGACGTTGTGATGTGTGGTAATTGCCTGCGCTGGCAGTTCGTAGCGCCTGCATATATCGGCGCATAGTTCAACGGCCGCGTTTATTGTCGCGTTTGTAAAATTGCCGGCCGCGTCTTTCGGGCATAGTTCCACGCCGATTGTGCAAAGGTTCGGGCTGCTGCTTTCGCTGGCATATCTGCCAAACCTCCGGCGCGCCTCGTCTGTATAAACCTTGCCGCTTGCTGGGTCTTTGTCGCTGCTGCCGCAATGGTAGGCGACCTCGTCCTCCGGAACGGCTGCTATAATAATGCCGTTTTGGTCTATGATGTAATGCGCTGAACCGTAGCCGCCCATTCCCGTTTTTTTACTCTCGAAAAAGTCGCGGTTTTGCTTTGCGTTCGCCGCGGGGTTTGCCGTCCAATGTATTACAATTCCCAATAATTCGCGGATTTTGCGCGCTGGACGGCTGTATTCGTTGATTGTTAAAAAGTCGTGTATAATCTGCATTTATTATTTTATCCCGTCTAATTTACCGTTTAATAAAAGGCTCATTTTTGTATTTAGTTCTACTAGCTGCGTATTTATGGATTGCAGCAGGCTGTCTGTGCTGTCCTGCCGTGTTCTTAATTTCGCCACGTCGCTTTCGTGCTGTTTTTCTATGCGCTGAATGTCGCGGCCGTTGGTTTCTATTTTCTGCTGGCATACGCCGAACGTTACGCTCCAGCCGGCCAATGTTACGAGGATAGTAAATATTAGCGCGTAATTTGTTTTGTTTTCGCTTGTCATGGTGTTTTATGCTCCTGCTGTTATAGTCATTTTTTTTTGCAGGTTGCGGGGTGGTGAAAATGAAAAAAAGCCCCGTAATTTCTGCAGGGTTGATAGTTCTATAAATGTATCTTTAGCGAATTAACTCATAATTCAAAAGAAGTAGCATTATCATATTCTTCTTTCGAACTTTTTTCCAAAGTTTTTTTTATATTATTAATATATATATCTACAGTAAATATTGTACAAGCAGTATTTACTGCATTTGATTTTATAAATAAATAACCCATTCTATTATTCTCAGGCGGTTTTGTGTATTTATATGTTACTTGTGTAGAACTTCCACCTAATCTAATTAACTTAGCCGCACACTCTTGCCCGAACATTGCAATATCATATAATCCTAAAGTACCTATACATTTGATTATGATAGGTCTTGCATAAAACCCAATCATTCCAACTTTCCAATATTCATTGGAGTTGAAGATTTCCCCAAGCCTTTTTTCTCTAAGGTTCGCTAAAGCACCATTAACCGCATTAGATGTTACCGCCTTATTATCGTCGGCGGCTACGGCTCCGGATAATACTCCCGATAATTGCAGCGCCTGCTGTAATGTGGCCGCGTCTGTTTTGTTTATGTACTCGCTATAGCTGCGTGGGATAATAAGCCCGTCGTATCTGCTCATGTCTGCGCCTCCATTATCCTACAAAACAAACGTTTATATGGTCGTTTGTCGCAATACAATTTACGCGTATGCCGGTTACCGCGTTCGCCAGCATTACCGTTGTATTTTCTGTCAGAATTACATTATCGCCGTATACGTTGTCCCAAAAACCGCCGGCTCCATTGTCGCCGATTGTTTCGGGGCGGTTGCAGCTTGTTTCGATTGTAAATTGTGCGGTTTTGCCTGCTGGAATGTGAACAGCGATTGTTACGGCTGCTACTCGGTCGGGCGGTGCAATCCACACGCCGTTGCCTGCCGTTACGTCCATTTCTTCACATATTCCCGTAGTGCCCTGCCGCGCTCTTGGCGTTACTCGTTCATAACTCATTTTTCAACCTCGCTTTTTATTGTGATTTCGTCCGGCTGGTTTTCTGCCGGCTCCGCTTTTTGTGATAGTAGCAATTTTTGAAATAATGCCACTTTTGGATCCTGCGCCAACAATGCTACGATTTGCGCGTATGTTTCGTCGTCTATTATTCTCATGTCCTTATAGTCATTTTTTTTAGCAATTTCGGGCAATAAAAAAGCCCTGCATTGCTGCGGGGCTGCTGTTTTATTTGTTTCGGGCGTTTTTGATTTCGGCCATAATTTCTAATGTTTCGGTTAAGGTTGATACTCTTATTTTGCCGTCTTTTTCTAGTGCGTATTGAGGATAGCCTACGCAGGCGCCCTCATTGGCCTTTAGCCATACTGAATATACTTTGTAGCCGTCCCATTCCATGCGGTATTTATACATATCAAAGTCGGCGCTTTTTGCTTTTATAAAATCGTCTATTGTCATTTGTTCGCCTCCGTTAATATTTTATTTACTACATTCATATTTATATCACAATTTTGTACGTCCAGCAACTTGACCGACGTCGGCTTTATATCCTCAATATATTTTAATATCATACTTTCGCCGCGTGTGTTTATACCGTTTTGCGGATCATAAAAAGATATGTCGCCGGCTCTGTTTTTCCAAAAATGTATTATATGTCCGTATTGTTCGTCCCTCCACATAAACTCGATAGTGTAGCGGTTTTCGTTTTTTAGCGCGTTGCTTTTTAGCCATGTATATAAATCTTTTCTGTAATACTGATTTGGTAAAATATAGTCCGGTGCTTTTCCCGTTGTACGGTCTACCCATGCTAAATTAGTATGGTATGATAATACCTCACTCATGGAGCCTTTAAAATTGTTTAGTGCTTCTACGCCAAAGCCGCGGCGTCTCAATTCATAGGCCACGACGCATGTTTGGCAATTTGTGCGATATGTTCCGCCCTTAATATAATTCGGATTTGGTGCGCCTCCGTCCGCTTGTCTAAAGTTCATTGGTGCACCTTGTTTTACATTTGCAATTACTTTATTGCGCGCATTGTCAAACCGCTTTATTTCCTGCGCTTTTTTCAGATTATCGTTAAAGCCTTGTATTGCTGGGTTTAATGCGCGCGGCTGTTTTCCGTCCTTTGTGCCAATAAACTCGCGCACGTGGTCGCGCTCTATTCCCGTTTGCTTTGTGAACTCTCGCGCCGCTGCCTGCCATTCGCCGATTTTTACGCGCGCGGCTGTATTGTCTACGCCTGCCGCCTCCTGCGTTAATGCCTGCCGCTTGTACTTGCGGACGTTGCGCTCCATATAGCGCAGTTTTTCCTCCGCGTCATATCGGCTGTATGTTTTGCCGTTATACTGAACAGTTACGTTTTCCATGTCGTCGAGGTCTGACTGCGTGTAGTGTTTTTCTAGTCCCTCAAAATATGGGTAGTATGAATGTCGGCAATTTATGCCGCAGATTCCGTCTATTTCGCCCAATCCGCAAACGCTGAACGGCCTATACTTTTTATTGCTGCCGCTAATACTAAATATTTGACCCTGCCAATCCTCATGGCTAGGGCGGGCGCCTATGTGTGCCGTTGTTTCTACGAGGTCGCAGCCCAATTCCTCGCAGTTACTCATAGTCATAGCGGAGGCCGTCTGATTTACGCCCGTAATAATATTCATACGGACGGCGTTTTCAATGCTCAAACGTACCGGCTGGCCGTTGCGATACTGTACGCCGGTTATACCGTCGCGCGCTAAATTGTTGCAGGCGTTTTTCATTGCGCTGTCATAATCTACGGCGCCGGTTGCTACCTGCATATATGCGTTATTAGCCTGCTGTACGAACTGCTGCTCGGTTGTGTATGCGGTTGTAATGGTTAGGCGTGAAAGGTCGCTGTGTGTTTTTTTAATACTTGCGAGCATGACCTGCGCGTTTATATCGCTTACGCCGTGGCCTAATGCCTCCGTAAATATGCGATTATCCGCGCGGGCGTTTTTAATGAGTGCGTCGTTATAAATTGCTTTTATTTCTTTTTGTATTGCAGGATCATATTTTTTTAATAGCCGGTTTACGTCCTTTTTTAAGGCTCCGGTTTCTGCTAAAAGCTGCGCCTGCCATTTTGTCGCCTCGGTTACTTTGCCCAATCGTGCAATACGGCGCGCCATATCCTGCAATACATCGGCTTCAAGCTGTGCGTAGATTTCTACTATTTCGTCGCTTAAGCCCTCTAAATAGCGGGGCGAAAGCATAGACTACCACCTGCCGCCAATAATGCGCAATGCGTAAATAATGCGCTTGCGTAATGGCTGATTGTTGACCGCCTGCTTTACGGCGATTACTGCTTTTTTTTCTTCCGCTGTCATGTGGCGGGCTACTTTTTTGTTTTTGTTTCTGCTGCTCATGTTTACACCTCTATATAAAAATAAATGGCGGCGCGGTTCGGGCGCCCCATTAGGCCGTTATACGCTTGGTATATGGCCGCTCATTACATTAAATCAAACGGGCTGGCTGCTACGGGTTCCGGCGGCACGTTGGCTTTTGCTGCTGCCTCGTCCTCGCCGTAGAAGTCGCGGCGGTATTCCCATTTATTCAAGACGCCCGCGCTGATTTCCTGCAGCGCTGTCTGTTTTGCCTGCTGTATGTCTTTTCGTGTTTGGTCGTCGTTCCACTTTATTGTGTATAATTCCTCCGGTTTCGCCGTTCCTGCTGGTGCGTCCGGCAAGCCATACGCCGCGGCCATGTAAGCAAATACAAGCGCGGTGGCCTCATATTTTTCGGCTATTTCGTCCTCTATTTTGTCTACGATTGCGAACAGTTCTTGTCTGCCTCCGCTGTACTGTGTGGCGGTCTGCTGTACGCTTTCGGCGTCGCTGACGGTTCCTTTTCCTACATTCAATGTTAATTCAATGCGTCTGAAAACCTGCTGTAAATATTCGTTTTGCGCTGTGGTGCGAAGTTCGGGGCTGTATTCGTGGATTTTCTCGCTGTTGCCGCTGCCGTCGCCGTCTATTTTCTGAATAAGTTTATTCAGCGATTTACTCAATACTACGGAGTCGGTTTCGCCGTTCCTGCTGGTGCGTTTTGTGAACATGTCGCGATCTGCGAAAATGCGCTTTTCGCCGGCCTCTTGTTCCCAATCCATGCGCGCGAACTGTCGGTCTGCTTTTTCGATTAAGTCTACGGCGTCGTTTATTAGCGCAACCGGTACGTTTGAACCGTCTATTTTATTTGTTACGCTGCTGCGGTATTCAATAATCATAGGGCGGCCGCAATTATTCCACGTATACTCCGGCGTAATTTCTGCCGTTTGTTCGCATGCTGTAAGCGGAACCTGCCGCAGGTTGCCGTCTGTGTTTTCGTATAGTTTGTTTGTTACTTTATGGCTGATTCCGTCGAAGTCGTGTATTTCGCATAAAATAAAAGCCTTTTTGGTTGTAATAATCTGTTTAAGAATAATTGCGCCGGTTAGTGTTCCGTCAAAGTCGTATTTAGTCGGCAGATAATTGCCTAGCGGTATAATTTCATACTGCAATTTGTTGGCCGCATAAATAGGGCGGAGCAATCCTGCGCCCGTAAATGTGATGTATTCCACGACCTTGCCTATGTTTGCGTTAAGGTGTTTCATTGGCTTTTTTATTGCCTCGTTTTCTACGTCCAGCCCGATTTCGCGCGTAACAAAATAATTTAATCGCCCCGCAATCTGTGGCAATATTCCGCATGGTTTCGCCTCTGCGTTCCATGGTGCGTGGTTGTTCATCATATCCGCCCATAGCGTAATTTTTCGGTACATTTCGCTGGTTATGTTTGTCTCAACTCCGGTCAATTCCTCTATTTTGTATGTGTGAAAATAATTAAGAATATTCATAAAAAAGCCCCTTATTTTCTCAAACATGTTTATTTATTCCTCTGTTCTTATAGTCATTTTTTACGGTCATTTATGCGCCTGCATGCCGCCACGTTCGTTCGGTTGCATAGCGTGTTAGCGCTAAATAGTGGTCGGGCTGTCCCTCTGGATAACCCTCCATAATTTCGCCGGTGCGTTTGTCTATTTCATGCTCGTATAGTGTGAATTCGTCGGCTGCATGCGGGCAGCGTATGGGGTCTATTACAATGGCGCGCAATCCTTGCAGCCATTTAAAGCCGGCGTCGCGGCTGCCTTTTCCCTTTATGGCTCCGCGTGTATCGCCGCCCCATTTGCGATAGTCTGCGACGCTTTTCGGCTCTGCGCTGTCGGCTGTTTGTCTGTCCTCGTAAATGCTCATGCCGTGCGCCTCCATGTGTTCAGCTGTCTTTATGAACGCCTCGTCGTTTCCGTGCTTATATAAATATAATTCATCCCATATATAAAGCGTTGCGGTTTTCGCGTCGTAGTGCATGGAGCCGTATGCGTACGGATCCGGATAATAGCCCCAGTCTATGCCCTGCAGGGTTTCGTCCCAGCTTTGTATTTCGTCGTCTTTTATTTCGCGCAGCTGGATATTTTCAAAGATGTTTAAGCCGGTGCCGGTTGCCTTTCCCTCGTATATGTTTTCGTATGCGCGTTTATTGTTTTTCTTTGTCGTTATAATGTCATGTATGATATTTACGCCAAGCCATGCGCGCGGTATATCTTTATACGTTGTAAATACTATTCGTCGGTGTTTGTCCTCCGCTTTTAATTCCGTGTTACACCAATGGCGTTTAGCGCTTGGCGGGTTGAAACTCTCGAATGTGTAGAACGTATCGCCGCCGCGTAATGCTGAAATAATTAAATTATGCAGGTTTGTCGGGTCGACTTCGGTCTTTTCCTCCACCCACAAAATAGCGGTGTAGCCGTATTCGGTTTTAATTGATTTCAGCTTCTCCGGATCGTCTAGGCCTACAAAGTCTATTATTTGCTCGGTGCCGTCTGCGCGTACGTATGTAATAGGCAGAGCGATTGTTTTTGACTTCGGTATTTTAAAGCCGGTTTTCTGTCCTTTTTTCTGCCTCAATCCTAATTTATTTATAGCCCATACAATTTGATTAAATACGGAACGGCGCAGGCTCTTGCTGTATCTGCGTACGATTACGGTGTTGTAGTTCGGGTGCAATACAATTAAAATTACTATCATTAGTGAAATAAACGACGACTTACAGCTGGCGCGTCCGCCGTTGAATGTGTAGCGCTCGTGTTTATGCTGTAAAATATCGTTGTATACGTCGTTATATACCGCCGCGAATAGTTCACTGGTTTTTATGTTCATTCGTCCGCCTCGGTAATTTCGCCGCCTCCGGTTGCTGCGTCGTCAGTAATGATGTTCAATTCTTTGTCCTCTGCGGTTTCGTCTGCCTCCAGCTTTTCGTCGTATGTAAAACCGCGCTTTTTGCCTTTTGTCGCTAAATAAAAGCGTATCATTGCGCCGTCGTCCTCATTTATTTTTTTTATGGCTTTTCCCTCTACAAAGTCCAGCTTGCTTTCTTCTTCGTCGCTTAGCGCCTGCAATGTTTCCGGCCATTTCTTTATATATTCGTCGGCTGTGTGCCAATTACAATGTAGTTTTTCGGCTACTGTGGAAACTATGCCGTAGCTGCCGTCGATTGCGTCTAATACGTCTTTTTTCTTAAAGTTTCTATGGCGTCCCATTTTCGCCCCCTCTTAATGCTTCGCGTTTTCGTGTTCTTACTTGCTACTTTCGTTATTTTCGTTTTATTTCGTTCGCGTTCGTTGTTTTCGTTTTATTTCGTCTAAGTTCGTTTTGTTTTCCCTAATACATATATTAAATTGCATTTGTCGCATTTTCCCCGTAATGAACCGGAGCGTGTCTGCTTTAGTTTTCCTCCACATTTTTTACACGCTGCAATTTTCAAGCGTTCCGTCATAAAATCGTTTATTTGTTTATTATGATTTTTGCGCGTTTTTCTAAAGTCTGACGGCTTTGCCACTCCCAGCACTATTGCTATTTGTCTATATTCTTTTCTTATCCACGCGCCGTCCGGTTCGTCTGCTAGTCCGTCGCCTATCATTTCGCCCAATCTGCAGAATTGATCCCACAAAAACTCATTACTCATTTAAGCGCCCCCGATCCTGCATTTACGCCGTTTTCCTCCGCCCATTTCGTCCAGCGTTTTCTGATTACGTCGCAATAGTGCGGATCTAATTCCATTACGTAAGCCGTGCGGTTTAATTTCTCGCATGCTATTATTGACGTACCGCTGCCGCCGAACGGGTCTAATATTGCGTCGTCCTCTTTGCTGCTGTTTTTAATAAGCCGCTGGAATAATTTAACCGGCTTCATTGTCGGATGTTCCTCATTCCGCGCCGGCTTATCCTCGTAAATAATTGTGTTCGGTACGTTGTCGCCTCGCAGTTTGGTTATTTCTTGCAGCAGCTGTTCCTTATTCATTTTTTTATAGTCCGGCTTTTCGTCGTACACTGTGGTTAAATCTCTGCGGCCGTCCCAATAGTGATTAGCGCCATTTTTCCAGCCGTATAAACAAGGCTCATGCCGCCACTGCCAATCCTGCCGGCCTAATGTCATTACGTTTTTTACCCATATTAAACATTGCCGTAATTGTCCGCCGGATTCCTGCAGCGCCTCTCTGAAAATTGCGCCTTTAAGGTCTGCATGCCATATATAAAACGCGCCTCCGGCTTTCAATGGTTCCAGCATTGTCTTAAATGCTTTAATTAAAAAATCTTTAAAGCCTGCGTCGTCCATTGCGTCATTATCAATTTTTAACGCGTCCGCTGTTTTGCCGGTGTATGCTACATTGTAAGGCGGGTCTGTTACGACTAAATCGGCGCGCGTTCCCTGCATTAAAGCGGCCATATCCTCCGCGCTGGTGCTGTCGCCGCAATATAAATAATGACGCCCCAATCGGTAAAGCTGCCCGCGCTGGCTGTCTGCTACTTCGTCCGGCTTTAATGCTGGCGCCTCGTCGTCGTCTTTTGTTTCCTCCGGCTCCAATTTGCCGAGGTCTAATACTCCGTCGGGCAGGGCTAGTTCGTCAAAGTCTATTTTAATGTCGCCTAAAAATGCGGCTACGCTGTCGGCGGTCATGTGGCCGTATTGGCTGTTTAATTTAAGCAGCTTTTCTTTTGCCTCCGCCTCGTTTTTGGCGCTGATGTATACGCATGGCAGGGCTGGTATTTCTTCGCCTGCTGCTGCCATTTGCTGCAATGCCATAAGGCGGCCGTGTCCGTCTAATACATGGTTTATATAGTTTCCGTTTTCGCCTGCATGCGCCCATACAAAAAATGGAAAACTAAAGCCGTGCTTTTTAATGCTTTTAATAATCTTTTCAACGTCGCCGGCGCTGCGTTCTTTTAATTCGCCTTGAAACTCTGTTAATTCGTGTAGCTGGATTGTGTCGGATCCGGTGCAATTTATTTCTATATTCATGCCTTTATAGTCATTTTTTTAATAAAAAAAGGCGCTTTTTTGCGTTTTATTTGCTTTTCGTAGTCGCGTTTTACTATATCCATGCTATAAACTGCATATCCTGCATTTATTAACGTTTCAGAAATATGCCCCCCCCCGCAGGCTGGCTCCAATATTTCAGGGCTGAACCGTTCCCGTTTTATTAGTGCCGCTACGGCTCGCGGGTCGGTTGCGTAGTAGTCCCAATCGGCGCGGGCTTGCTGGCTGTGGCTGCTGTCGCCGTTTGTTACAAATACGGCTTTTTTATTTCCGCTCCAATCCTGCATTTATTCCGCCTCCTTAATTGCTTTTATCCCGCATTTTGCCCGATAACGTGCGCGGGCTTTTCTGTTTATTTCCTCGCGGTTTTTCATATATTGCGCGTGTCTGTATTCTGTGTTATATACCGGCTTTTTAATCTCGTAAATAATTTCTATTCCTAGATCCCGCGCCAGCTTATGCTCAATCTTTGCGCCTGCTGATTCTCGCCAGCCGTTTAGCATGTATATAGCGTCGCAATCGCATAATAATTTTATGTCGTGGCGCATGTAGTCCGCCCATGTGGCGCCGTCCGGCAGGTGTTCCTCCGCTGGGTTTACCGGCTGAAAGCCTGCAATTTTAAGCGCCAATTCTGCCGCCTCAAAGTCGGCTTTATAATTTGCGTTGTTTGTTATTTTTCCGCTGATGTATATTTTTTTCATTTCTTTTTACCTCCGCGGCCGCTGTCGTCTATTGGCAGGCTGTTTATTTTCTTAAAATATGCCCGTCGCTGTTTTTCTGATTCTGTCATAGTGAAATATTGGCAGCACTCTATAAATGGCTCCTGTATTACGCCATAAATAATTTTTGTTTTGCATTTACTGCAGGTATGTTTCGCGACGTCGCACTGGTGGTGCTCGCATATTGTGCATTTAATCATTTTAACCCCTCTATTGCTCGCGCCTCGTTTTTCTGCTGGCAATCCTGCAAAGCCTTTTCTATGTCTATGTCCTCGTTAGCTGCTGCAATAAGCGCGCAGGTGATTATGTCCGCCAATTCTGCGGCTAATTCGTCGCGACGTCCTTTGCTATCCTCGTATAAATAATCGTTATAAGTCTCTACGGCCTCGCATACTTCGCCGGCGCAATGTTTCAAAATTGCGGGCGTGTTGTATTCTACGTCCTTTTTATACCAGCGATTAAATGCTATTTCCTGCGCCTTTTTGGCGTGTTCGTTTAAGTTAATCATTCTATTACCTCTAAGATATTAAAAATGTAGTTTTTCCATTTGCGGCCGGTTCTTATGGATTCAACAAGCCGCTTTTTTCTCAAGCCCTTAAATGCTGGGTTTAAGTACAATTCCGCTACGCTTTCGTAGGTTGTATCTATTCCCGTGATTACGTCTTTTACTAGGTATTTATATTTGATACGCGCGCCGTTACGTTCCGGCAATTTGTCCGTATATACCACCATTTGATCGCGTTTGTATTGGTGGTCTTTTCCGTACAATTCCCAATTTATGCGCGTATACAAATACCCCGTTATGCTGTTAGTAATTACAAAGGCCGGCCGTTTAAGGTATTGCTCTATAATGTACGTTACGGCGTCGTGCGCTTTTTGCTGTCGCTCTGTGGCGCTCAATGCTGCTATACGTTCATTTGTTCGGCTCCGGTTGTTTATGGTTTTGTAAGCCACCTCGTATAATTTTTTATACATTCCCGCCAAAGCCTGCGCGTTTCCTTTTTTAAATTCAAATTGAAAATTAAAAAGCTGCTGGGCGTCGCTTTCGGGGCGTTCAAAATATGGCATTACAGAAACCGTGCGGTTCTGCGGTTTAGCCATTTTGCGCCCTCAATTCGCGGCGGTAGCTTTCGCCGTTCAATTCCCAAACCTCGGCGCTTTCGACTAATCTGTCGGCCGCTGCTACGCCGATATACTGTAAAAAATCCGCCTTTTTATGGTTGCTTATTAAAACCGTAGGCTTGCGCGTGTTATATCTCGCGTTAAGGATTTGATACAACATGTATTTTTCGTCGGTTGCTGCAATGCCGCGCCCGATTTCGTCAATTGCCAATAAAGGAACATGGCCGTAATATTTGATAATATCCGCCTCGGTATCGTTCGCCGTAAATGATTTTGCGCGGCGCATTTCCTCTACAATGTCCGGCGCTGTGCGGTATTTGCCGCCGGCCTCGCGTATGATCGCGCAGGCTAAATGTGTTTTGCCGGTTCCGGCGTTTCCGAGCATTACCAAACTTTTGAACTCGCCGCATTTTGCCGCGTGTAAAAAATTTGTAGCTGCTTTGGCTGCTGTGGCCTGCATGTCGTTAGTTATTTTGTATGTGTCCAATGATTCATTAAAATAGCGCTCCGGAACTCCGCTTTTTTGGTAGCGTTCCAATTTATCGCGCTGGGCTTGTTTTTCTTCCAGCTTTGCTATTTCTTCGTCGCGGGCTTTTATTTCCTCCGGCGTCATTTCGTTAAATCTGCCGCAGAATTGTTTAATAAAAACGTTCATTTCCTCCATTTTTGCCCCTCCTGCAAAAATTAAAATAAATCCTCATAACCTGCGGTGTCGGCGTCTGTGGAATTGTTCGCCCACATTGTGCCGGCTGCCTTATTGTTTGCTTTGTCGCGTGTGTTCCAATTCTGAACCGCGGCCTGCCATGATTTCATAGCATTACGCCCAATTTTCCAGCCGTTGCTTTCGTAATAATTAAAGAACTGCTGCGCGTTTACGTTGTAGTTTTTCTCTTTGCAATATGCCGCGATTTCTTCAACCGTTGGCTTTACAAAGTTTTTTCGCTTTGGCTTTTCCGGCTGGATTTCCTGCGCCGCTTTTTCCTCCGGCTCCGGATTCTGCAGCGGCCGCTCGATTTCCTCGGCGCCGTTGTTTATTCTGATTATGACCGACGGATCTGCCTTTTTTCCTGCGCGGTTCGCTGCGTTTACTTCGCGGCGGTGCTGCTGCTGGTCTATTAGGTCTTTGCATACAGTCCACGCGATTTCCAGCGCCTCAGTGTGAAATGATTCGGGCGCGGTTCCGTGCAATCCGTAATTTATAATTACTTTGCGCAGCTGCTCGCGTTCCTCATTGTCTTTTATTTTTTCTATAATGGTTTCAAAAGTTTCATAATACTGGAAATACGCTTTTTTCACTTTCCACCTCTATTATTTTTGTTATAATGTCTTCATCAGTAGGGCAGGCGTTGTCTTTGCATTTTTGATTTTTAAATTCGCAATAATCGCACTTACCGTTATATTCCAACATTCTTTCTTTTGCTTCTTCTTCTGTCATTTTGTCCCCTCGTATTTTTGCGATTCGGCTGCATATATCCGCGCACAAAGCCTTATTACTGCGCCAATATCGCGGCTTATGTCTAAAGCTCCGTTACACTTTAGGCTGCAAGTCATGCCGACATTAAAACGGTGGTCTATTACAAAATCGCCGTATTTCGCGCGGTTCGCCTGCGTGTTTCCTATGCGGTGCGCCCCCTGCGGCTGTCCGTCGCGTAATGGCGCCCCGCAAACCTCGCAAACTCCGCCGCTTATCGCCAACGCGTAGCGGCGTTGCTCTTGCTCTGCCTCTGTCATTTCAAGCCCCGCAATAAATGCGCGATAACTTCAACCGTCCAGCCGTTGCCAAGCATCTTATACGCCTGCGATTTGCTCACCGGCCATTCGTACCATTCCGGCACGGTCTGCAACCGCATGCACTCACGCACGGTCAATTTGCGTATAATGTAAAAGCCGTCTACTAATTTAATAGGGTATTGCTTGCCCTTTACTGTTACGAAGCCGTCTTTTACTTCATAGATTGGCACATCTGTTGTTCCGCGGACTTTGAGTGGTTCGGCTATTTTAGGGTTGAAACTGGTTGTTACTGCCGGCATTTTTCCCGCTGTATCGTAAATGCGGTCTTGTAAACTTGGTTGTAAACCGTCAATACCTGCGCGCCCACTTTTTGAATTGGCACATATTGGTTCGGCGATTAAGTTATCTTTGCCAACCGTGGTTAAATTATTCGTCTTTCCCGTTGGCTGTGCCTCATAGTGCTGATACACTTTCCCGTTTTCGTCATAACGTCCGCGCTGTGCTACACACACGGGTTCGGCAATTTGGGTTCTTACGTGTTTTTCTAGACAATGTTGTAGAGTTGAGCCATGCCCTTCTGTCGCAGTAACTGTGTAGGCTTTTTGCTGCCATGTTAATCCATTGATTTCCAAAATGTCTTTAAGCAATATCCCGCGGTCTGCAGGTTGCTGAATATCGGCTTTCTTATATGTGCCGTCTGACTGCCGGATTCCGCACCAATAAAGGCGCTGGCGGTTCTGTGCCGATACAAGCGCGCTGTTTATCAGAATAGGCTCAAAGCCAAACGTTTCCGTAATGCTTGCGCGTATTGCTGCGCTCATGCTTTTATTGTTTTCGTACAGAAAAAAGCGCGGCTTAGCCTCGTGCAACGCGCGGACGTACTGGCTGAATAATTCCCAACCCCTGCCGCTTGCTACGGTTTCGCGGTTCTTCGTCTGTGCAATGCTCCAATAGGTGCAGGGACTGCCGCCTATCAAATAATCAAAGCCGGCGTATTGCGTAAAGTCTGCTGTGAATACGTCACCGCGTTCTTCGATAAACGGGAAGTTCTGCTGCGCCGTCTGTATTGCGTACTTGTCGACCTCATATGCAATATATTTTTCAATCTCAATTCCGGCTACTTGCATTGCCAATGCACCGCAAGCCATGCCGTCGAATAAACTTAATACTTTCATTTTTCTTTATTCCTCCGAAGTATGGCCGCCCCGTCCGCCGATTTATCCTAATTGCAAACGGGCGGGTTTGGCCGTTTTTACTCCTGTAAAATAATTCCTAAATCCGCCGCCAATACATGAGCGGCTTCTATCAGCTTCGCGCACTCTTCTGTGCTGCAATCTGTTTCGCTCTGCGGGCAGATGTGTCCGTCTACTAATTCGTAGGGGTAGCCCATTTTCTCAACCGCCAGCATTTTGACGCAATATTTAATTGCGTCGTAGCTGTTCTCCGTTTCGTTGCATATCTGCATGATATGCCCGTTAAGGTGGTGGTTTTGTGACCCCTCGCCGGTTGTGCGTGGCTTCTTTGGTGGCTGCAGGGTTACTAAAACATAGTCGTTGTGTTTATCCCTGCATTTGCGCAGCTCGTGCTTTATATTCGCATTTGCTCCGTCGTCTGCTGGCGGTTCAAACGCGATTCTGCCCGCGATGTTTACCCGCCTTAAAACGTATTGCACCATATCCGCCCGCCCTTAGTAGATGTCAAAGCCCGGCTGTTGTGGCGGTGTTACCACTTCGCCGCTGAACGCCTCTTTTACTGCCTCAACCTGTGGCGGTAATTCCTGCGCCTTTGCCTGCTGCTGCGCCCTCATTACGTCGCCCGCAGTCTGCATTTGCGACGTAGGGTTAAGCCTTGCGTAAAGGTCGCGCTTGATAGTCTCGATAACTTCGCGCGCTGTGTAGTCCTTGCGCATGTCGCTGTATTTCTTCGCCTCGGCCTTGCTGAATACTGCGCCGCCGTCCGGGTATTTTATGGAAAGCAAGCCGCGCAGCTCTTTCTTTTCTGCAGGTGTAGTCTCGCCGCCCTTTGGCTCAAACGCAAACTTTGCCGGCTGTTTTCTTGGTGGCTGCTGTGGTGCAGGCGCGCTCTGTGGCGCTGGCTGTGCCGGTGTCTCGGGTTCGTCCTTGTATTTGCTGCCGTCCCATTTATTCGCGTAGATGTCGGCCGCAACTCCCAGCATTTTAAGCGCTGTGCTGAACGCGTCCGTTACTGCCATTTTGTAGCCCTCGTCATTGCTTACGGCTGCGCCCTTTTCAAACTGTATGAGCTTACTGCCGCCGATTCCCACAATTGGCTCGCTCCATGCGTCGCCGTCCTTTACAAAAACGGCAACCTGCGCAAAGGCTAATTTTTCAGATCCTGCGCCCGCTTCAAACCACAATTTTTGAACTTCATACTTCCAGCCGATTCCTACAAGCCCGAACTTTTCTGTCATGGCTTTATAGCGCCACTGCGGGTTTATATCGGTTTTGCCGTTCAATTTTCCGCCCTGTATCTGTCGCAGTGCGTCTGCGGGCGGGCGTGCCAAACTCTCGTATATTTCAAGTGCTTTTTTCTCGTTCATGCCTCAACCCCCAAAATTAAAACGGTATGTCTTCCGGGAACTCGTCGCCAAGTGTCGGCTGTGAATATTCCTGCGCGCTATTCTGTGGCGCGTACTGCTGCGGGGCGCTCTGCTGTGGTGCAGGTGCGCTCTGTCCCTCACGTCCGCCGCCAAGTTCTACGTTATCCGCAATAATCAAAATACGGCTGAAACGCTGGCCGTCTTTCTCCCAGCGGTCTTGGTGCAGGTGTCCGTCTATTGCGACCTGCTTGCCCTTGGTAAGATACGGCTTTAAGTTTTCCGCGGTCTTGCCCCATATTGTTACGTCAAAATAATTCGGGTAGTCAGTCCAGCCGTTTTGTCCCTTGCGGCTCTCGTTCACCGCAATGCTGATATTTGAGCGCGCTGTTCCTGTGGTGATATATCCAAATTCACAATCGCGTGTAAGCCGTCCGATAACTACGATGTGGTTAATGTCTGTCATTCTTCGCCCCCGTCTTTCTTCATGCTTTTATAAAAATTGCAGAACTCTTTACATGCGCAATATTCGCCGCACTTTCTGCTGATTGCCGGGCGGTGTTCTACGTAGTAGCTGTTTCCCATTTCGCCCGCCATTGCGTCAGCGTCTGCTGAATTGTCAAAAAGTTTAATTGCTGTTTTGCGGCCGTTTTTCATAACCGCCCACTTTTCATTATCCGCCCACCTTTCTTCTGCCGAGCATGGCTCTATATCGTCGTCGCCCAATTTATAGGCGTTTTCGATTTCCGCAACCTTTGCAATAATTCGCGCCTCGGTCTGCTGGAGTTCTTCGTCTGTTACGTCAAACTCGTATTTAAAAACCGGGCTTTGCGGGTAGCTTGCGTCCTTTGCTGCTTTGCTCTTGCTGTGATCTTTAAGCAATGCTACAAATACGCAATGGCGAACGTCTAAGCCGCTCTGCTTGAGCAGCCACGCGTATGTCATGCCCTGTTTGTACCAATCGCCAAAATCTGCAAACTGTACTTTCCAAACGCTCGCTGTTTTCCAATCGAAAATTGTGGCGTGCTCCATGTCGTAGCTGTCGACCTGCCCGGTAACAAAACTGTTACATACAGGCACTTTAAATTTTTCCTCGTGGAAATTGTTGTCCGGCTGGCTCTCCATAAGCGCATGAACCGCAGTTCCCCATACCGCCCACACGCTGTCGGCTGCGTCAACTGTGAACTCGTCCCAGTGTCGCTCCTGCAAAATAATTTCTTTTGTGCCCTTGTTAAGGGTTGTAGCTGAATAGCAGCCCGCCTTGTTGTGGCGTTCTACGCTTACGGCGTTTACAAAGGCCGCAGGCAGATTTAATTTATTCGTCACTTTCATTGTCTGCCCCCTCGTCTTTTTCTGCCGCTGTGTCTGTTACTGCCGCAATTGTCAGATTCCAATAATTGCCGCTTTTCTCGGCCTTGATAATTTCAAAATGGCGGTCGTTGCCGTATATGTCGGCCAGCTTGTCCGCTATTTCCTGTAATTCGCATTTTTTCATTTTCGCACCTCGAAAAATTGGATTTTTAAAAGGTCTTGCTGCAGTCAATTCCTTTATGAAAACGCGCGGGATTTGAACCCGCCTTTATAGCACCCTCTGTGCGCGTTCCCCTCTAGTTGTTGCCTGTGTCGTCGTCGTAATCGTCAAACGGCAGGCTGCTTGCGGCTTCTTTTTCCGCTGCTTCTAATGCCGTATGCAATCGCTGCATATTGTTGTCAATCTCGGTCATGGCTTCGTACCAGCCTTTGGCAAAATGCAAATCACGCCCCTTTTCGCTGGTGTAAAAAAGCCAGTCTTTTTTAATGTCCACGGCTTTCTGCAACAATTCTTGGAAGTTCTTATAGTCCGCGCTGTCGGTCATTTCGTCGATGTCCGAGCATACCTCGCGCAATTCTGCAAGCCCAATCTCGCACCCGTCGTCGCTGAAATACGGCAGTTTGCGTTCTTCCGTACTGTCAAACTTGATGTCGAATGTGTAGCTGTTATCGCGCAGGGCGTTTTTGTACGCGCGAACGCCCGCTAAAAATCCCTGCAAGTTTGCGACCTTGCTTCCGCTTTCCTCGCACTGCAAAATCGCTTCTTTCTCGTGTGCCGTGTAGTTCAACTGCTGGAGTAAAATCAGCATGATTTGCGGTATCGGGATTTTCTTTTTCTCTTCTTCCTGTTCCTGCATTTTGCACCCCCTTAAATGCAATGATTTTCTTTTAGCTTTTGCAGGGCTTCTTCGCCGCTGTGTGCTACGAAAGCCACGCCGCCTTTGCGGTTTATGTCGGCGATTCGCTCTTTTTGCGCTGGCGATAATCGCCCGCCGCTCGGTCGCTTGCACTCAATCGCTACAAAACGCCCTATGTTGTCGTAGCCCTCGAAGTCGCAAGTTCCCGCGTCCGCCGTCTTGATGAAGCGGCGGTTTGCTCCCTCGCCGATTGTGAAACAGCCCGTGTTTATGCGCTGGATTTTCAAGCTCGTTACTTTGATTACCTGTTTCACTTGCTGAATTACCGCGCTTTCGGGAATATCTTTTAATTCTATTTTGCGCCCCCGTCGTTTATCGCATTGAGGGAAAAATCAACCTTGCGGCGGAATTCAAAAACAGAATTTGCTTCATGCCATAAAAAATGTGTCGGGCTGTTCGGCTCACAATTGTCGCCCGTGATAAAACTTAATTTTCCGTCGCGAATTGTTGCCGTTATCCCCCTGTACTCAACATGAACGCCCAGCCTGTCCGCCGTTCCCTTGCAGTCGTAGTTAATGCCGCGCGATTTCTGCCAGTCGCTGAATTGTTTTGTGAATTGCTGGCGGCTGATTTTTCCCGCCCTGTAGTTGGTGATTAGTTCGATAGGGTAGCCGCTCATGATTCAGCCCCCGTGTCTAGTTCGTGTTCTCTGATTGATTTTTTAAGCCATTCTAAGCGACCGATTAGATAACATTCCCACGCTTCTTCTCGCATGGCTTCCGATGTCTTGATGTCGCCTTTTTCGATGATTCCCGCTTTCAGTGCCTTTTCTTCCAGTTCGCGGATTTCCCTAAATAGCGGGTTGTTGCTGGTGTTCCTTTTTGCCATTTTTTAGTCTCCTCATGGCAAAAAAAAACCGCCACCTCGTGATCGCTTAAAGGTAGCGGCTTTTCTTGCCCCGTCAATTTCTCAACGGTTCAATTATGCGATCTTTAATTCAACCGTCGAAGCATTAAAATTTATGCTTGTGATGTTAAATTAACATTACGCTAAAAAATTAAGAGATTTTTTTATTTTACTATTGACACAAAATGATGTTCCGTGTATATTACATCTCACCACTTGAGAACACAAAGTTAACACTTAAGTTTCAAAAGCGGTACTTGAAAATACTTTTAGTTATTTGACAGAAAAGGGAAGGAAAGAAGAGACAGAATGAGCAGATAAACTGT
>ERZ1034855.178-NODE-178-length-35335-cov-10.618849_pt1 | contig 35335 bp, 60 predicted proteins | sample MGYA00520699_ERZ1034855 | MGnify/ENA primary metagenome ERZ1034855 (study PRJEB33766, sample SAMN09781730) | gut metagenome | biome: gut microbiome | host: Homo sapiens | place: Madagascar | study: EMG produced TPA metagenomics assembly of the PRJNA485056 data...
CCTCTATCTCTTTCTCTTTCTTGCTTCCGGGTTTCCCTTGGTTGGCGTTTGCTTCCGGTTTGCTTACATTTTGCTTATTGTTTGCTTCCGGAATTTCGTCGTCAGCATTCGTATTTTCTTTGTCAGTTTCTGATTTGCTTCCACCTTTTTTGCCACTTTCTGCCCGTTCTTTGGCCTTATCCAGGACTGGACGAAGCAATTCAAAAGCTATTGCTACAGCATCGGAAACAGAATCCAGATCAGGCTTGATTTGATCCAGTGCATAAGCACATATAATGTCATAAGCATCTGCCCGATCAGTTTTTTTCTTAATTCGACTGATCGCCTTAAAAAAACTTCTGTAAAATGTAAATTGTGCACGCTCCACGTCCTACACCTCGCTGACCCTGATTCCGTATCGTTCCAACATAAGCTTTCGCTTTATTTTGTATACTTCCGTCCGAACGCCTTTCACGTCCTCTACCACATGCGTCCAGCCATTATCTGATTTTTTCCAATAGGTGAAATCGGCGTAGTAGGCAACCTCATGTTCGATTATTTTCCCGGGTTTCGGCTGCCCCTTTTTTTCTCCACGGCTGTAAACCTTTCCAGACGGCTCCCGCTGGGCGGGGATCAGGACGAATTTTGCTTGCCGCTGTAACTTGATTATGTATCCGGCCCGTTCCATCAACCGCAGTTCCCGAAATCGGTTTGCCTCTTTCTGGCTGTCAAAAACAATTCCGTCTACCGTGACTCTTCGGCTTCCGTATTTGCTTTTTCGCATGCTCCACGCTCCTTGCGGATGCGGTTTAACCTCCCACCGCAAAGGCAAAATTCAAACTATACTGTCAGTTTTTCCCAAAAAAGATTGATTTTTCCTGCCTAGAACGGAAGTTCTGCATCTTCGTCTCCGATAACCGTAAAATCGGAATCCGGAACAGGATACGGATTGTTATACCCGGCAGCCGGTGCGGGGGAAGAGTATCCGCCGAAAGTATCAGCGCCCTTGTTTTTCAGGGGCTTGTCTTTGGGCAGGGTGTAGGAGCCATCTTCCACGCTGTCCACGCTGATTGCACGGAAGGGACGCACAGCCCAGCCGGTTTTCCCTTCATACTCCCACTCTTCGTTCCGGAACAGGATTCCGATTTCCTTCTTTGCAAGGCTCTTTTCGTTCCAGTCCCACGTGTATCCCCGGTTGGATTCTTCCACGGCGGTTACAAAGCCCTTGAAAATGGATTTCGTCCACTCGTCCTTGTCGCTGCCGTCGTCCTTTGGCAGCCATAGGCGAAGGACGCCTTTCCACTTTTTGTCCTCCCGCTGGTTGCTTTTGAAGTCCTCGTCGTAGTAACCGGCCCAATCTCCGGCGGAAATGTCAAACAGCACACACAGCTGGTCACCATAGCTGTTGTTCTGGATGGCACACTGTTTGATGATACATACATAGGCCCCAAGGGGCAGCTTCTGACGGTCGCTGAATGCCTGCACATTCTCCCAGTTTTTTGGTCTCTGAATCATTTGTTATCGTTTCCTTTCTTCATGTCGTAATATTCCCGGATGGTGCTGTCCACGGCTTTCAGATCATTGTCAATTTCAGCCGGGAACATGTCCATCGGAGATTTGCAAGTATTGGTTCCGTCGCTCTGGGTCTGGAACACATGTTTCTTTCCATCCGTCCAGCACAGCAGGACGATGGAAAACAGTCCTTCAAGGGTCAGCTGATTGTCCAGCATCTTGCCCAGAGTCTTTGCCCTGGTCTTGCCGGTGTTGCTGTCCTGGTCCGTATGGTGGAGAAAGTAGACAATCACGTCCGGTGGGGTCTGGGTAATGACGAACTGCACCAGATTGTAGAAGTGCAGAGCCATGTCGGTATACTTGCCGTAGCCGGTTTCTTTGGCCTTTGCGAAGGATTCAAAGCACATCAAATATTGGCTGTCGTCTATCACAAAGGCTTTCTTTGCGCTGCCTTTGATGGCACCCATGATCTTGCTATAATCGGCAGTGCTGGCAACCGGCAGCTTTTTCCGGAACGGAAGCGGCTTACCTGCCACATTGATAATGCTGACGTCGGCAGGCTCAAAGTTCCGCAGGCTTGCGGATTTTCCGCTACCGGATTCGCCCAGGATAAGTACGGGGATTCCCATGACATTTGCCCCCTTACCGGATTCTCAGGCTTTCGCCCCGGTCGCCCAGTGCGGCAAACGGAAGCGTGTTGCCCTTTGCCAGATAGTCCCGGATTTTGGCAAGGTCAGGCGTGCCGGGTTTCAGCCATGCCGCAGGAACCTCGTCCAGCAGCTCCACCGGCTGTGCACCGCCGTTTTTCTGGATATTGAAGGAAAACAGCGCTGTCTTGAATTTCGTCCGGCCCGTTGCCTTCATGCTGTCTGCAAGGCGCTGCTTCATCATCTTCTGACGGTTGGTGATGGATGCTTTCCGATCCTGCAAACGCTTGATTTCGGCGTCGATCTGGGCGGCGTCTCCGTCCATGCTCTTAATGATTTTGGCGTAGCCGTCTGCCTTGACGTCCATATCCGCTTCAATCATTTCGATTGTGTCAAAAATGGCCTCTTCCGGAATTTCCGGATCAAGTAGCATTTCGAACACATTTTCCCAGTCCTTGGTCATTTCATACAGTGATAACATGTTGACAAATCCTTTCCGCAATGCTAAAATATAGATGTTCGGTAACCTTCGTGTTATCAAATCCTTTCTGTCTGAACCGCTTCCCGGGTTTCATCCCTTGCCCGGGGGCGGTTCTATTTTTATGCAATTTCCGCGGGTTCGCCATTTTCCAGCCACCGTTCGAAAGCCTTTACCGGAATCAGGATTTTGCCGCCTACGACCTTTTTCGGAAAATCGGCAACGTGGACGATGTTGTACATCTGCCCAACGGAAACCCCGATCGCTGCCGCCGCTTCCCTGACGGAATACGCCAGCTTTTCCATAGCCGTTCCCCCCTTAGATCAGTTCGGCAGCCGTGACCCCAAGGGCATCCGCCAGACGGCGGAGGGCCGCAATGCTGGGTTCCTGCACGCCCTTCTCGATCCTGCAAAGCATCGTCTGGGGCACAAGGGCGATTTCTCCAAGCTGCTGCTGGGTCATGCCCTTAGCTTCCCGCAGCGCACGCAATTTTTCGTAGTTCATTCCTTTTCCTTCCTTTCATTCTTCACCGTGGACAACCACGGAACTGATCATTTCGCCTTTGCAGTCCTCGCAGACCGTCAGGCAGGTTTTCCCAACGTCAAGCCGGTATTCCAGTTCACCCCGGCGGATCAGGGCGCCGCAGCAGTCGCAGCGGCAAGCGCCCCGGTCTGCCTGTGCTTCCCGGTAATCGGCTTCATCCCACGGCAGCATAGGCATTTCCCCCGTTCCGGTGACGGCTGACAAGCATGACCGCTTCCCTGTCCTGCCGGTCAAAAGCCCGGGTTGCTTCCGTCTGCTTCCCCAGCTGCTCCCGCAGCAGGTCATTTTCCCGGCGTGCCCGACGGGCCATATCCGCAACCACACGATACCGTTTCAGGTCGTCGCTAAAGGTCGTGATATTCTCCCCACCAGAGACAACCACGGTTTCCGTGCCGTCCCTGTCCTCGACGGATGCGCCCTGAATCAGACCACAAACGGTTTTTTTCATCTGCTCCGCCGCTTCGGTGTTGCCCTTGCACACGGATTCAATGACCGCCTGACAGATACCGGCCAGTTCTGCGGACAGCTCTTTCCGGCTACCTGTGCCATTAACCGTGACCCGCCAGCTTTCAGCCTTTGCCTCAATCATTTTTGGCACCCCCGTTCCTGCGGATTTCCAAATGGTCACTGTCGTTCATCTTGTCCGCAACCATGCAGATCAGCCGCATCATATCCTTGCGGGGAATGCCGCTGTCGCTGGTCATTCCGGCGATCATACCGTTCAGGGCAACTGCGGATTCAACAAGGACGTCATCACCTTTCCCCTGAATATTGGTGGAGCATATGCCCTTGTTTACCTTAATTTCGATCATTTTCGTTCGTTCCTTTCTGCTTTTTTCACCGTCAAGCCCCAACAAGCAATTTCCGGGTGGTCGTGTCTTTTACATGGGGATGGATACCCAATACCCAGATCCATAAAAACGGGGGCGCTCATATTGTCACGGTGTTTGCCCTGCCATCATCAGCACCGGTGGGGCGGTTCCGGTGGACGGCCCGGGGGCCGTTTCGGCTTATTGAATTTCGAAGTCAAAGCAAGAAAGGCTGTAATGAATGCTATTCCCTTCTGCATCTTCAAGGTACAAATAAAAGCACTTGTCTAAAGACTTACATACCTTCACCTTAACCACGTTTTTCCGGGTGTAATCGTGCCGTTCCAGCGTGTCGGGGTCTGGGGTTCGCTGCTTAATCAGAACTGTCATTGTTATCTATCCTTTCTTGTGTCGGGCGGGTTGCCCTGTCCCTTAAATTTCGAAATCATCAAAGGAACCCCGGTCGGGGATTTCCATGGGGGCGATCCACATTTCCGGAACGTGATCCTCAAGCTGAATTTCGTACATTTCGTTTCCCTCCAAATTGTTTCAATATCCTTGAATTTCTGCCTTGACTGTGCTATATTGTAGGTGTGTCTTAACTATGGTCATATTATAATCCCTAATTCGAGATTTGTCAAGTAGTTTTTAGATATTTTTCTCGAATTAGTGATTCAGAAAAGGAGGTGATTCCAATGGGTTTTTGTGAACGGCTCGAAGCACTGCTGAAAGAAAAGAACATTATGCAAAAAGATTTTTTAGCAGCGTGCGGGCTAGGAAAAAACTCGTTTAGCAATTGGCGAAAAAGTAAAACAGGGTATCCAACGCTGCCGGTGCTTAGGTCTATTAGCGAGTATTTAGGCGTAAGCGTTGAATACCTGAAAGGTGAAACTGACGACCGGGCACAAAAAAACAGCCCCGGTCGGGTGACCGAGGCTGAGGTGGATGCTGAACTTGTTAAAATCTGGGAGGACGCAAACGAAGAAGATCGTAAGCTCCTGCTTGATATGGCACGGATGGTGCGGGATCGGAGAAATGGAAATGCAAAGTGAAAACATCCGGCTTCCGAAGGACGCCTTGAAGCTGTTGAAGGAAACCGCAAAATCTCCGATCATGATAGCGCCAAGCCAAAAAGAAACGCTGGAAGCGGCTGAAATCCTGATAACGCATGATTTTGTTATTAAAACATCAGGAATCAGCCCGGAGAAAATCACAGGGATGCATAATTTCTTCGTAACCTATCTGGAAATCAGTCCGGAAGGGGAAGCATATCTCGGCGCACGTCGAAAGCGCATTGTGGATGCAGCTATTGCAATTATTATTCCAGTGCTTGCCGCAATTGTTGGATGTCTTCTGGCGTAACCTTTTCAGTGCCGCCCTTCCACGGTGCGGCAACGTCTTCCGGGCGTCTGGGCGAAAAGTCTGCGCAGGTGGCTTTCATGTTTTTGCCGCAGACAATCCGGAATTTTCCGTCCGTTCCAACAACGGTTTGCCCGTGGATGCAGACGGAACACGATTCCGGTTCACACCCCTGCTTTTTAAGCATGGATTCGATAATGTACAATTTTGATTCTATGCGGTTAAGGCGGTCTCTGTCCCGGAACATGTTTTATTTCCCCTTTCATTCCACAGCTTTAACAATTCCCGTTTTTCATCTTCTGTCAGACCCAGTATGTAGGATAGGCTTTCGGCTTCCTGCTGTCCGGCGTCCTTGCTACGATTATAACACATTTGTTCCATTTTGACCATCCCCATAAACGCATTATTTTGATTGCTTAAATATCTTTAAGCGATCGAAGCCCACAACATGCGGTAGTGTCGTGCGTGGTAAAATCTGTAAGTCCAGCCGGGGATACGATGCGTTCGCCCTTCCCGTTTGACTTGCATTCGATTTGGTACGCACGGAACGTTTCCATTTTCAGCATCATGTCATTTCCGCAGCGGACAGCATCGGTTAGGCAGCCCGGTACATATGCGGCACGGTCGGCGCTAATGCCAGATTCCTGAATAGCTTTCAGGCAAAGGTTAACCGCCCGAACAATGTCCTCCTGCTTTTCCCAGTTCTGGTAAATCATGTTTGTGCTCCTTTCAATTTTCACGGCGGATGCCGGGTAATACAATAGGTTGCTGATATGAGAAAATACAATTCCACGGAGAAAGAACATGAAGAAAGGTGCGAACTCATGCGAGATCACCCCGATAAGAGATATTCGGATTTGCAATGGGGCGAGTACAATCGAAAATCAATGGAATATGCACAGCACGGACAATGGGGTCTATACCGTAACATTAGACTTGATATGTTTCTACAGCTTTACAAAGAAAGGCGGTATCTTGATTCTTTTTTCATGCTTAGCGAAGTTTTTCTATTTGATCTCAATGGAGAATCTCAGCCATTTCTTGCACCGGGTATTATTCAATACGCACAGCGAAACTGGAAAAAAATTAATGTTAACATATCAGAAATATATGGTATTTTAAATAGAAGGCTATTGTCATATACTCCATTTCACACATTTTCACCGGAAGAAGTCGTCGGAATTTTCCTGCTTTTTGCAATCAAACGCGACGCAGAAGCAAACTATTTTGTGAACAATCGTCCAGCAAATATAAAAGGCAAAATTGAAAAAATCATTTTGGAAAATGAAAAATAATACGAAGAGGTAAATCGAAGTGGCAGAATTCATTTGTAAACTATCCGGTTCCCGTGGGCGGGAAATGGAAGTCTATGATAATAAAGCGATTATCCGAACCAAGGTCACGGCTGGAAGCCTGATAACAGGCAATGCAACGGACGGCGAAAAAACAATTTTCTACAAAGACTGCGTAGGTGTGCAATACAAACATGCCGGTGTGGCGCTTGGATATATCCAGTTGGAAACGCCGTCTATGCAGATGAATAATCAGCAAAGCAATTTCTTTTCCGAAAACACTTTTACGTTTGATCAGGGGCTTGTGCCGAATCCGCTTGCTTCGGAAGTCTACGCCTACATTTCGCACAGAATGGAAGGATACAAATACGGATTTGATCAGGACGAATCCTATTATAAGCCTACACAATACATGGAAAAGTGTCTGCAAATTGTCGGAAAAGCAATTTTCTTTTGCAAAAAATGTAAAGGAACTTTTGCCGGAGAAGTAGGAAAGGCGCCCAATTGTCCGAACTGCGGGGAACCATTGCTGGAAACCACTATTTCGCAAGACAAATGGCGTACACTGTCCCACGACGAAAAATCTGATTATCGCTATGAATGGGGTCAATGATTATCATCCCCGATGTACATCGGGGATGGCGCTTGCAAGCGCCGGATTTTTGATTTCCCGCCCCACCGTGCCAAGCGGGGCGGGAGCCGCCGGAATGGTGTGTGTCCCATTGCCCGGTTGCTTGTTAATACTGTAACACACATCCTGAAACGTTGAAACAGCCGAAACGGACAAAGCTTATAACAAATTCGGGTAATTTACTGCCCAAACGGGGGGAAAGGATTTTGAAGGTAACAAAAGAAGGAAAACGGGCCGAAATATGCTCTCAATTTTTGGAAAATCTATGCGAAACAAGACTTGAAAAGCGAAAAACCTATCAAAGAATAGCCGATGAAACCAATGTCCCATACCACACGGTATGCCGGTTCTTTCAGGGGCAAATGGACGATCCGGGAATTTACATTGTGTCGGAAATGTGTGGCGCTCTGGACGTCCCTCTTTTTGCGGACGAACAGCCGGAACCTTCGGCGGAGGGTGAACGCCTGAAATTGGAATTGCAGCACAGGGATGAACTACTGACCGAAAAAGATAAAGCCATCGGGAGGCTACTGGAACGAAGCCGATTAATGGAATCCGGAATTGAATCCCGGGAAACCAGGCTGACGGAAAAAGAAAATCAATTGAAATCAGCGCAGGACGGAAACATGCCTGTCATTTACGGACTTCTGGGTCTGTGCGTGATGCTTGCCACCGTCCTGCTCTTTTATATTGTTCTGGATGCAAAAAATCCGTATCAGGGTCTGATACGGAATGGCAATGTGTCAATTGTTATTTGGGTTGGAGTATCGGGGGCCATTGTTGCACTGATTGCCATAACCCAAATTGTCGTAAGCCGCTTGTACTCCCGGCGGAAACGAAAGGGGAAATCATAATGCCACGGAAAGCCGCTTTTGGTTCAGGAACCATCCGAAAAAAGGAAATGACCGTCAACGGAACCAAATATGTTTACTGGGAAGGTCGGTATATGGCAGGCCGTGACCCGCTTACCGGAAAGCCAGTCCGGAAGTCCATCACCGGAAAGACACAAAAGGAAGTTGCCAAAAAGCTGCGGGAAGTCGTATCCACCGGCGCAGAAAGTGCCTACAACCCCAACAGCGGAATCACCGTGGAAAAATGGCTGAACATGTGGATAACCGACTACGCCGGGGAAAAGAAGGATAGCACGATCAGTAACTACAAAATGTGGATTGACTACCGCATAGCACCGGCGCTTGGAAAAATCAAATTGGAAAATTTGCAAACCAATGATATACAGCGGTTTTACAACAGCCTTAAAAAAGACATATCGGCAAAGACAATCAAAAACATTCACGGCGTACTGCATACCGCCCTTGCGCAAGCCGTCAGAAGTCGGATCATCCCATACAACCCAGCGGATGCTTGTGTGCTGCCGAAGGTAAAGAAACGGGAATTAACCCCGGTTGTGGACAATAATCTGACAGCTTTTCTGGACGCTATCAAAGGGCACAAGTTCGAGGATGTCTATTTAGTCGACGTATTCACCGGCATGCGGCAGGGGGAAATTCTGGGCCTGACGTGGGATTGTGTGGACTTTAAACAAAATCAAATTTGCGTGAACAAGCAGCTTGCCCGTATACCAAAAAGCGATGGGGCGCATGTACTGCGTTCCACCAAAAAAGATAACGTCCGGTATATTGCAATTCCGGGAATGGTAGCCGATCATCTGAAAGCCATCCAGCAGCGCCAGAAAGCCCTTGCGGCGGAGGAACCCTGTACATACCACAACGAAATGAATTTTGTATTCACGGACGACACGGGAAAATACTTGGTAGAAAGCACAGTTTACCGAAACCTAAAAAAAATATTTGCAAAAATTGGAATCCCGGAATCCCGGTTTCATGATCTGCGCCACTCATACGCCGTCGCCCTTTTGGAAGCCAATGTAGACATTAAGACGCTGCAAGCAAATCTTGGTCATTCCAATATTTCGACCACCCTTAACGTATACGCCCACGTTACCCAAAAAATGAAAACAAGCAGTGCGGAAAAGCTCGAAAAGTTTGTATCCGATCTTCAAAAAAAGGAATAAAAAATCTGGTTGGGGAAAAAAGTGGGGAAAATTCACTTTTTAGAATTTTAAAACTTGTCACTTTATCAACAATTGTAGCGCAAAATACATGCAAAACATTAAAACTCTCTGGAACATCGAATATTCCAGAGAGTTTCTTTTTAAGCTATGTGACGGGACGTAATTTTTACATATTCCGTCCATATAGTATCAAATCGTTGTATTCCTTCGGAATGTTTCCATATTCTACGATGTTGTAGCAAGCTTTCATTTTCCCATTGGGGAAAAAAGTGGGGAAAAAATAACTTGGTTTTTGTTACCGGATTTCCGGCAGCAGGCTCAGAATGCGCTGCATCATCAGCCGGGTATACAATGGGCATTCGCGGATTCCAACGCACCAGTTTTCCATGGTGCGGTATGGGATCAAGAAGCGTTCGGCAAGCTTCCGCTGGGACAGTCCGGCAGAAGAAGCAATGTCCCGCACAGGGCGGTGGACGGCGTCCCAGATGGCCCGGAGGTCGGCGACACGGGAAGCGGGAACCTCCGCATCCGGGGAATCGCCCCAGATATCGGACAGGGACAGGTCGGACACGTAGGCGTCCGGGTCGGTGTAAGCGGCGCACTCCCGGGCACACTTGATAAATTGTATATCAGTCATTTTTATTTTCTCCTTTTTGCTTCTCTCTTGTTTTACGGATTTTCAATGCGTTCTTTGTGGGATATTGGGCGCCGTACATCCCTTTATCGTATGGGATGTGCGTATTGATTGCCTGCAAGCTTTTCCCTGTGCGCTGGGCAATAATGTCTGGGGCCATTCCGGAACGGAACATCCGGGTAATATCAGATTCGTAGGCCCCCAGCGTTACCAAAATCTTGCGAACTTTCCCCTCGCTCAGGTTCAAGCTTCGAGAAATCGTTTTCCGGGATTCGCCCTGTTCCCAGAGCCGGGAGACAGCGAGAAAGGTTGCATCCATTATCGTATCACCTTCCAATTAGTTGTGTATTTAAACGATCTGTAGCGTCACACCATGTTCGTTCCCGTATTCGTCCGTTCCGATGAACATCGGGCCTTTGTCACCCCGCAAAACCTGATTGACGGAGTAGTCCATGCCCCAAGGGGCGGTAACCATGGTTTCGCCAGAATTGTTTTCCCAAGCGTCCCAGCCATCCGGGACGGCGACAGTCATTTCATCCCAAGCCGTTGCAGTAGCGGCGGGGTTCTCTGCGGTGTAGATGCTGCGCTTTTCAGCGGCAAGGCAACCGTAGTTTTCAAAGATTTTAATGGTTTTCATGGAGCTTCCCCTCTCCCCGTTCTGCCGATAGGTCAGCGTTTTTGTTAAACTCTAGGCTCTTCCCCGGTGGTCAGGTCGATGTCATCATAGCGGGTAACCACATACTGGCCAATAACCTCATCCACGTATCCGCACTTGTAAGCTCCCTTATAGCGGCCATTGGCGGTGTAGCAATAGATGGAGATGTAAGTCCGGATTGCGCCGTCCTTTTCCCACCGCTTAGTGGAGACCCGGCGCTCAGTTCCGGCGTGGATGTAAATGTTTCCGTAGAGGTTTGCGGTAGCAAGTTCAACAGCTTTTTCGGTAGTCATTTTCATGGTGATTTCCCTTTCTGCCTTTTGGCGTTGGATGTTGTTTTGTTTTCCCTTTGTGACTATAGTATACCACCCATTGGGCTAAATGTCAAGGGGCAAAATGAAAAAATCCGGAGATTTTTTTTGTCTCCGGACTTTTTTATTTATCGCCATTATTCAAGCCGCCTCATGATTGTTTCGTATTCTTTCGGGTACAAAGCTCGGATGCAGTCCATGTGTTCATCCATCACGTCCAGCAGCCGGGTCATTCCAGCCGCACGGGCAGCTTGAACAAATTCACTTCCGCCTGTTTCTACAGGCTCTGGGGCCATGGAATACAGCTGCACGGGGGCAATATCAGCGGAACGGGAACTTTCCGGGAACAAATGATCCAGAATCGTATAGCACGACGCCATCAGTTGGCAGGTTGATGCTGTAGGGCGCTTTACCATTCTGCATTCTTCAATTGTTTCCAGTAAGTCCCGTTCCGTCAACATTGTTTATTCCTCCATGATTCGGGCCGCTTTTTCCAGTGCTTCCCGTGTCCGGCTATCCGGTGCTTCGTCCATCATGCGGCGCAGCTTTTCGGCCATGTCCTCCCGGGCATCCGTGCGGCTGTAGCGTCCCATGCTGTCCCGCTTGCGGCCCCGGTAACTGGTGCCGTCCCGGTATTCTCCCCGGTATCCGTCCCTGCCATAGTTGCCCATAGCGTACCAGTCACCGGCGGAACTGTACCCGCCACGTTCTACCATCATAATTTTGTCAAGATTTTTGATGGTATGTGCAAGGGTATCCACGGTAGCCAGATCACCGGCGGACAGCTCGCCCTTTTCGGCGATTTCGTCAAGCTCCCGGCACAGGGTATCCCGCAGTTCGTCAAAGTGTTTCATCGTTCTCCACCTCCTGTCACGCCACACGTTCGATTATCAGGTTTGCATTTGCTACGCTGATAGCCTGATCGGATATGTTCCGCACAGCCACATTTGCGCAGCAGCCCCGGGGGACGTCGATAAACGCAGACGTTGCTACGTTAAAGGCATCCCCAACGGCGGCAGGGGTAACCGTTGCCGTTGTCTGCGGCACACCTTCCCCGCCGATGGACAGGGCTACGCTGATAGCACCGGCAGTTCCGCCGGTGGGAACGGAAATATTACCGACAAACAGCACCCGATACCGGGCAATACTTGCGCAACCGTTGCAGATACCCCGCAAGGTTACCAGCCCAGCCCCTGCACGGTGAACAACATACCCCCGGCTGCATTTGACCGGTGTCTCGGTAAAAAGCACATTCTGCCCTGCCGCTACGGTCTGGGCAGCGTTAGCAGTAAGTTCAACCGCCATTTTGTACCTCCTTACGCTACGTTCCCGCAGCCACAGCCGTAGCCGTTACCGCAGCAGCAATTCGGGTTCTGCACCTGGTATGCGGGTACAGGCCGGGGATTGTAATATGCGAACTGCTGGGAAACGTAGTTCTGGAATTTCAGATCCTGGTTGGCCTGAGAATCCCGCAGATTTGCGAAAAACAGCTGCTGATTCTGGTCGGCAATCTTCTGATCCTTCGCCGCAAGTTCCTGAGCCGTCAGACGCTGGTCGATGCTGCGGAAACCGCAGTTCATAGCGTCGATGATGTCACGGGTGGTGTTCTGGATGGTATTCCGGGTGTCACAACTCTGGGTAGCCAGATTGTAGTTCACGCCCTGGATAGCGGCGCGGTTTTCGCAGCAGCACTCCTGATTTGCCATCTGCATCTGGAAAAGCTGCTGCATCAAGGCAGCCTGCTGGTTGCACCGGGACAGCTCAGCCGCCTGGAATCCGCTGCTGATATTCTGGTTCACGCCTGCAAACCCGTTCAGCATGCCGGTGTTCATGGCATAAAAGCCGTCACAAATGCCGTTGTTCACATTGTCAATTTTCCGCTCGATATTGGAAAAATCGGACGCGAGAACATATCCGTCCACCACGCCAGCGCCGGAACCACGACCACCGAAGCCTCCACCCCAGCCGTTGCCGCCCCAACCGAACAGAACCGCGAACAGAACGATCCAAATGAACCATTCGCCGCCCCAGCCCATGCCGTTATAGCCGCCGTTGTTACCGTCAGTAACCGCACGGATATCCGCAGGGGTCATTTCGCTTGCTGTAATACTCATTTTGTTCTCCTTTCAAAAAGTGAAAATATAACAAAATCTGGCCAGATTATTGTTTACCTTCTAGGCACTCCAAAGCCGAACATACCCCGGAATTGCTCAAACTGCCCCTGCATCTGCTGTGCCATTTGCTGCGCCTGGTTTAGCTGCTGCTGGCTCACACGCCCGCTTTGCATCAGCTGATTAAGCAATTGCTGGGGGTCTTGCCCTCGCATCTGCTGCATAAACTGCGGGAATTGGGAAATCATCTGCATAGGATTAGGCATCATTGTTTTTCCCCTCCGTCATCTGTTTAATTTTTTCTTCCACAGCGGAAAGCCGCTGTTCAAATCCAGCACTCACCGCCTCCGGTGCTGGCCCGGAATCTTTAATTTTGTATTCATACGCAACCAACGGCATGGGTCGCCCGTTCATGTCGGCCCGTTTCTCGTAAAATACTGGTTTGTTGCTGTCCCACAGCCGTACAAAGCCGTTTGCAGCTACCAAAAACGCTTCTGCCGCAGATTCCGACGCTACCCAGATTCGGTCATCCTGTAGGCTTTGTGGTACTGCGGAGTTCTGCCCTATGGGCATCTGTTGGGTGGGCGGCTGCATCTGTGGGAAATAGTTCTGCGGGTAGTACCCGCCGGGTTGATAGATTGGCTGCATATACGGATTTGCCATCATTCACGCCTCCAAAAATAGATTGGATTTTCATCCATGGAATTCCAGGTATCGTATAAAACGCCGTCAACGACGGTAACCACATGGTTTTTCAGGGCAACTACATAGGTTCCTTTCGGATTCTGCCGGATAAAGTCCCCCACGGTGTAGCAGTCCGGGCACTCTGCCGGTATTGCCGCCCGTTGGAAACCATGCCGCCGAAGGACTGCACCCCAAACATTGTTTGCACTGGGCATATCGCATTGGGTCAATCCTTCGTTAACCAGCTCCACGTATGACTGATACCAACCAATTCCAAGTGCTTTTGCAATCGCCCTGACGGCACAATCTCCGACTTTCTCCGCCAGTGGATTCGGGTTAAAACTTTGGAAAACCCCCATAAACGGCTCCCCTTTCTGCCTATATGATAGCAAAAAAACAGGCGCACGAATCATCATCGTTGCGCCTGTTTTGCGTCATAAAATCGTCACTTTTTGATCATATAACAAGGTCGTCCGGCAATATGGCACTAAAGCCTTTCACGGCATTGTATTTTTCACGCAGCCGCTTGACAGTCCTTGTTATTGTTGGGCGGGACACACAAAATTCATCCTCCTGCCATTTTTGGCTTTTCCCGGCGGCACGGGTAACGAGGACGCTTTTCTCAAGGTCTGTCAGAAACGCCAGCCTGTCGAATTCGTCAACGATTACCCGGTTGATCCGGGATTTGTCCATTTAAGCCTCCTGCGTCTCCGTACCTTCTCCGGCCTTGTCCACAGCGTCCTTACCGGCCTTCAGCAGCTTCACCAGCCAGTCCGGGACCTTTGCCCCCATCTTCACGGCATTTTCAAGGATGCTGCCAAGCTCCGTAATAATGTACCATGCCAGCACCAGCGGGAGCACAATCCCCGGCCAGTGGATACCGATGGAAATATGATCCGCAATAATCACCATAACCCAGTCCGCAAGGGCTGCCACAATGACCACGGCGATCATGCCGCCCTTGTGCCACAGCCCGTCCCGGGCAACATCGCTCGACCACTCGCCGTTTTTGCAGGCGGCCAGCGTGCCGGTGAGGTAGTCAAAGGCCATCACGGCCACCCACACCACCAGCATAATGCCCTTCCAGCCAAGGAACGCACCGATTGCGGTAAACACCGCAACCGCTGCCGCCTTGAACGCCAAAAGCTTTTCATCCATTTTCTTTCCCTCCGTTTTTTTAAACTATTACATCCACGTGAACGTCTCCGCAGAGGTTCCCGTTTCTGTCCCGAATCTGGTAACAGTATGCCGTTTCCGGCTGCCGCTTAAACCATGCTTCCATTTCTGCCGGAGTCTTTCCCCGGAAAAGAATGTCCGCCGCCCAGCCTTTTTTATGCCGGGAGGTAGCCACCCCACCCACGTTCCGGTTGTGGATTTCGCACCGGACTCCGGAAATTACGTCCCCGGGCGTTCCGAATTCTTCCCGTGCCCTGTCCAGCAGCCGCAAAAGCTTTTCCGCCGGTTCTGCCGGGAATCCGTCGCAGAACTTTCCATCGCACTTGCACCGGAATTCCTCTCGACCGAAATACTTGATCTCACTCCACCAGTCGGGCGGCTGCCCGCTGGACGGCTTTTCCTCCGTGGCAGGCGTGTACATCCTGCCAGCCGCTACTGCCGCCAGAAGGGCTTTCTGGGTCGCAGGGCCGGGTTTTCCGTCCTGCTCCAAACCTTCCTGCTTCTGGAACGCCAGCACCGCCGCCGTTGTGTTCGCCCCGTTCCATCCGTCCACCTCGCCCGGGTCGTAGCCGAGATAAACGAGAAGCGCCTGAATCTGTTTGACCGTCATGTTCCGCACCTCCTACGAAAGTAAAATCCAGCTGCTTCCATCAGCAGAGCCAAGCATAGGCTTGTACTGTACGCCGTTGATATAGCACAGATATTTCACGCCGCCGATATAGGCAAGCCCAAGCTGTTTTGCCGTGGCTGCAATCGTTACGTCCCCGTTTACCGTTAGCGTTCCACCGTTGGCAATTGCTGCCCCGTTGGCTGTCAGCCCGGACAGCTCCCAACCGCTTCCAACCGCCGCAGAAACCTGCAGAACGTCCCCGTCATAGATTGCCGCCCCAGAGGAAAGCACCCCAGTACCTGCCCCCATGGGGCTGCTGGTACGGTTCACGGTTACGGTTGTTCCAGCCCCTGCACTGATCGTCAACGTGTGGGGCTGAGGGATTGCATGCAGGGATAGGGTTTCGGACTTTTCCGGGAAGAAAAAGGACGCACTGGAAACGCTGGTGTTCGTCCAGTCCACCGCCGTTGTGGCAAGGGGTACGGTGGTAGCACCTGTGTGGTAGACACGCACGGAACCGCTACCAATGCTTACGCTTGCCCCGGAATATGTCCACGATCCGGAAGTGGATTTTGCATACCAGCTGATAACCCGTGTGCCGTTAACACTGATACCGCCGTCCTGCCACGCAAACCATGTGCCGCCCGTAGCGTTGCCACCGGAACGCCTGATTTTTGCGGAAATCTTAATATCCGAATAGTTGTTTCCGGGGGTATATTCCTGCACCCATGTTATTTCCAGATAATAGTCTGCATCCCCACCACCGGACGCCCTATAGGAAAAAGTGCCGCTTGCACCTGTTGCCATGGTTTATCACACCTTTACAAAAATAAGCTTGTTCGGGGTTACGCTCCCGGGCAGCGAATCAAAGAAATCAACGCCCGGGGTCAGAATGATTCCCTTAGTGGTCAGTGCGCCAGTCATGGTTCCACCGGAACGGTGCAGGGCGTCCGGGTCTGTTGCCGTAAACGTGGCAATGGAAAACAGCGGGACAAGTGTCTGCACGTTAAGTCCCACAATGGGGACACGGTACAGGGGCATGTCCACCGTTGCATCATGGTTTGTAATCAAATCTCCGCTGGTATATGCCGGGTCTGCCGGGTTACTGTCTGCAGGTGTGCCCTTGATAACCACAAGGCTACATTCTTCTTTGCCAGTCACGGTGTCTCGGGTATAGCGTGCAACAATTAGATCATTTCTGGATTTACCCTGTGCGCCGTTTTCAATCGTCAGATCAACGGTGCTTCCTTCGTTCAGGCGGACGTGTCGCCCCTGCAACATAATATCCCCGTCAGATATACGGATAAGGTTGTTGCTGACGGTCAGCGCTGCAAACTTGTTCCCACGATTCAAAACGTATTGACCACTGCCAAAAATGGCAGCGTTAAGGCTACCAGTATCGGCAGACGTCACATGTGCCGCCCCCTGATAGCCGGTGACAAGATTAAGATTCCCCATTTTTACATCATCCTTTCTTACAGATCGGCATTGACCCATACTGTGCAGTATGCAATCAGACCGGCGGTAGCTGCTTTATCTGTGCAGATTGCCGCCCTAAATCTGTCCTCAACCTGCACCGTGACATTTCCCATGTCGCTTTGCCCGTACCATCCGGGAGACCAGAATTCCACAATAGATATGGTTGGTATTACCCGCTTTTCCGAATAATTCACACCAAATCGAAACACACTACCGTCATAGCTTCCTTTCGAAATAACACCTATTACACGAACTCTTTCACGGTAACGCAAGCATTCAGCCCGTTCCACTGCATACCCTTTCGGCTGGTATGCTGGTATGGTATCAGTTGTATATGCACCTTCGTACAGTGCTGCCCATTCCACTACCGCAGACCCGGTATTGTTCCGGATAAGTACGGCTAAATCCTTTGCTGACCCGACAACAATGTAAATACGCCCGTATGGTGTAGCGACAGAATCTTCATGGTAGGAACCATCCAGATTCACGTGAAAAGAAACGCAATAAACATTCCCGCCTATTTTTGCTGCAAACGTTAACGTTTTTCCGTTATACTTCGCACCGTCCGAAACGGATATGGGCTGTGAAAAATCCCCGGAAATCAGAATACCATCCGCTTGTAGTTTTGCGGTGCCACTTTGACTATAGGCACGCCACCGATCAATAATCCTAGTCCACGCCGAAGCGGTAACGGAAGAAATCCCGTCTTGATTCACCGGATTCCGAAAGTCCGAATTATCCAGAATATTATAGGGTGCCGCCGCCGTGCTGATTTTTCGACCTTCTACCGCAATGCCGGAACCGGCTATCAGTTCTTCCGAACCGCCGCTGCTTCCTCCGCCGCCGGTGCTTGCCTGTGCGCTGACGGATTCCGTGTTGGTTTCGATAGCCACCGATACCAGATCACCTTCAATTTTCACAATCTTTTTGGTCACAGGGACGGCAATGGAAATTCCGGTAACGTTGTCCGTAGCGCCGACAATATCACCCACGCTGTAAATATCGTCAGATTCCGGGAAATTCACGTCCAGCTGATCTTGCTGTAGCAGCTCTTTAAATCGTTCCGTGCCACCGGCTACTAAATCATCCTCGCTTTCTACGCTGGAATAGTCGTAAACGGCGGTATATTCTTCTAGCCCGGTAAAGGTCTGTGTCCGGCTGATATTCCCGGCAGCGTCTGCATACAGGTGTATAACCATACGGTCAGCCAGTTCACCGGTTCCCAGACAAATCAGGTGATTAACCTTGTTCTTTGTCTTTAACACGGTCAGGGCGGTTTGATCGTCCGAAACCCCGTCTTGCGTGTAGTCCGTGACTGGCACGGCGGAAACAACTACATTTGTCCCGGTGTGGACAATCCGCAGCTTTGCCCCCACGGTTTTAAGCATCTTCAAAATGCCGTTGTAGCCGGAAATGTAGCGGTCAAACTGGTACGTCTTTACCGTGATCCCGGACGGGGTGGAAGACGCTTCAAAAAGCGCCCCCAGTCCCATCCGGGCAATCAGCGTAGCAAGGACGGTGTTAGCGTCCCCGGAAACGGTCAAATAGGCTTGCCCTGAATCCGGTTCAAGGATTTTCGAATTCAAAATTCCGTGCCATGTGCGCCCGGAATAGGTTACTTCCGCCGTGCCGGTGTCGGATTTCACTGCATCGATAATACCGCCGTATTCCGTTCCTTGGATGTAGATATAGTACCCAGCCTGTGCAACGTTGTTTTCCCGGCTAACCGTCAATTCAAAGTCGTTCTCACCGCTACCGAAAGCCAAATCAAGCGAAAAGTCATGAAGAACGCCTATATCCTCCCGGTTCTGGTTGGTATAAATCAGATCCATTTCGGTTCACTCCGTTCCTCCAAAATCGTCACGCCGAAATTAAAGCTTCCGTCCCACGTTACGGCGTTTGCGCCTGCCGGAATCTGTTCAAAAACATAGGATTCCTTGTTCCGGCTGTTAAACAAATTTGTTTTTTCACCGTTTTGGGCAGTCTTGACAATAGTTTTCTTTGCGCTGTCGATGGTCAAATACTCGCCGGTTTCCACCTCGGCTTCCACCGCATACACATGACCGTTGATAGTAATCTGTGGGTTCGTGCAGCCACCAAAAATGTCCATTCGAAAATCCGTAGCCACAAAGCCGGGATTGCTCAGGGTGTTAATCATGGCCGAACTTTTGAAATCAAAAGGAAAATCAAAGGGAAAATCAAGATAACCGTCGTTTCCCCCTTGCGGAGAAAAACTGTACTGCGATTCCGTAACCCATACGGGACGGTCTGTGGTAAGCGTCAGTTCCACCACCAAATTCAACGGGCTTTTCCAGTAGCTTGGTTTCTTGCTTTCCGTCACATAGCACTGGTAGTAGGATTTCCCACAAATCAGCTTCCCGGGTTGCATGGACAGCACGTCTTTTTCCACAACTTCAAAAAGCCGGTTCCGGATTTGATACGCTTCGGAACGGGTGGGAGCGGTGATAATCACCGGCAGCGTTCTGGTAGCAACGTCCCGGTACAGGCGGGAGATTTTATTCCCCCGCTGTTCCATCGACCACGTATAGTCCCGCAAATCGCTGGAACCGGCATAAATACCGCCGCTCCCGATGTCTACCCGTTCGTTAATGTGGTTGACATATTGCAGCTTGATTAGATCACGCATTATCCCACACTCCTAACCGCCCGGGCAAAATCTCGCTGAGTAATTCCACGGTTCCCGTTGCGAATGTCCCGGTTCAGATTGGTTCCAATACTGTCCAGGATCAGGCTTAGCAGGGAAACAATGCGCTTGTCACCGGCGTTTTCAATGTTGATTGTGGGCGCATCGACGGTTTTCACATTCTCGCTTTGCCCATCTCCACGCCGCCACTTGTCGGCTTCCTCCGCTGTCAAGACAGCTTCGCCACGGTGCAGCAGTGCCGGGTACCGATTGTACGGTACGTAATCCAAACCGATTGCGTTAGCACTTCGGATGGTAAATCCACGCCCAACACCGATGTTTCCGGTAGACACGACGGCGTTAAAGGTAATCGTACCGGCGTTTGCTTGCAGGGTACTTGTCATTTGCTGTACCAAATTAACCAAGGCTTCGAGTACACCCGGAACGCCGGACTGGATGCCTTGCAGCAGGCCATCCATGGTTTTCTTTCCAAACTCCTTTGCTTCTTTGGCTTGGTTCAAATCCTCGATTTTTTCCGTGTAGTTTTGGACAATTTCCGCCGTCTTTGCATCAATATCGGTCACAGTATCCGCAAGGGTTTTCACAACGTCTCCCTGTGATTCTCCCAGTTCACCATACATGCTTTGCAGATTTTCGATAATTGCTTGTCCCTGTTCCGTGGTAGCGCCGCCAACATCAGTCAGGCCTTGCACGATAGCCGCCGCATACGCTGCGCCATCCTTGCCGTACTGTAAAAATGCTTCGGACAGTCCGCCAAGTCCAACATCTTTCAAATATTGCAGATTTTGATTGTAGGTGTTGTTAAAATCAATCTGCGACTGCATATTTGACATAATGTCGGAAATCGACGTTTTTACAGACGTGGATGCTTGATCAAATGCCCCATACCAGCCGGTAACGCTGCTGTAAATGCTTTCATAGGTCTGCTGGTAGTTTTCCATCAGCGTTTTCATATCGGCGGCATACTGATTGCTTGCCTCTTCAAACGCCGTGACAGGCTCGGTAGCGGATTCTGCCGCTTTGCCGTTCGCTTTCTGAAACTCTAAAAGATCATTTTCCGCAAGGTCAAGGGCATTCTGATAGTTCGCAAGTTCCTGCGTCATTGCATCCGACCAGCCGGATTCAGCTGCGGAAGCTTTCAACTCGTTGATTTTGTCCGTCAGTTCCTTGACCTTTTCGGCGGCTTCTTCCTCAGATGCCGACGTTCCGACAATTTCACGAACATGCTCCTTGTAGGCTTTTGTTCCATACTTTACCGCAATTGCAACCGCCGTAAACCCGGCGGCAAGGAGCAATACAGGACTTGCGCTCATTACGGCATTCAATCCGGCTTGCGCCGCAGTTGCAAGGGATATTTTCCCGGTTAGCAAAGCAACAATTGTTTCGCCTGCACTAAAGCTGCCGTTCAATACGCCTTGTGCGACTGTTGCAGTTTCGGACTGCATCGTATATAGCGCAAGTTGCACTTGGGCATGCTGAAAAGCATTAACAGTACCCATGATTGCAGTGGAAACCAGTTTCCCAGCCATAACAGTGGCAAGCGCACCGGCAGCGATTGCTATATCGTCAAAATGATCTACTACCAGCGACAGCACAGGCAAAAGTGCTTCACCGATGGCGGTTTTCACCAGATCAAACCGGTTTTTTAGCTTTTGCAGTTGTTCGGAAACGGTGCTCGACATTTTCTTATAGGCTTTTTCCGTGGCACCAGCGGAATCCTGCATTTCTGCTGTAGCAGATACCAGCTCGTCGGCATGGTCGATCAGGGACGCCGCCGCTTTACCGGCTTCCTGACTTCCGAACATATCGTTAATGGATACGCCGGTTCTGTTCGCTTCATCCTGCAAAACTTGCAGCACATCGGACAAAGACCAGCCGGAATCCATCAGTTCGGCAAAAGATTTCCCGGTTTCGGCTTTCAGGACATTTGCCGCAGTGGTTCCGGATTTGCCCAATTCGTTAAACATTCCATTGAGGTATGTCGTGCTTTCCGCCGTCTGAATACCGTTTTTTGTCAGGACGGCATAAGTTGCGCTAAGCGTGGCCAAATCAACGTTATAGCTTTTAGCCGTGGGGATAACACGGCCCATAGCCGCCGCCAGTTCGCCAACGGTGGTTTTACCTAAGTTCTGGGTTGTAATCAGTTTATTGGCGATATCCATTGTTTCGCTTGCGGACAGGCCATAGGCGTTTTGTGCCGTGGTCAGGATATCGACGGCGGTAGCTACGTCCGTAAAGCCACCCTTTGCAAGCTTCACAGCCTGCGTCACAAACTCGACGGCGTTCGCTTGATCCACGGAAGCGGAAATAGCAGAATAGGTAGCTTCCGCAAAGTCCGTAACGGCTATGCCAGTTTCCTGGGAAGCGGCCTTGATGGAATTAAAGTAGGCGGTCGTGTCGGTGTCGTCCCGCAGAAGGGTGTTAACCTTTGCAAAGGCACTTTCGACGTCCATAGCGCTTTTTACTGCATCTACACCAAATTCCACCACTTTTTTTGTGGTAAAGGCGGCAGCTAAGGCAGTACCGGCCTTTTCAATGATTCCCCCGGCCTTGCAGAAGGATTCTCCGATTCCGCTTCCCGTCTTTTCCGCAGAACCCAGAACCTTGCCGAAAACTCCGGAGGCTTTGTCGATGGCGGAAACGGTTACAAAGACTTCAAGCAAACTGGCCATCTTCGCTATCCCCCATTTCTGACAGTTTCTTTTTCATGTCGGCTATGATTTCTTTTTCGCTCCGTACCGGTTCCTTTGGTGCTGTAATCTCGCTGTATCGCCGCTTAATGACCTCACCGCCGCCGAAATTGGCGGTATTTTTGCAGATTGCTTTAAGTGCGTCCGCAACGTAACACCGGAAAATTTCCGTCTGGTTATCTTTACGGACGCACTCATAGGCAAAATCAAGCAGATAATGCAAGCCGAAAATATCAACCTTTGCAAAATCAGCGGCAAACAGCGCCCGCTTGAAACTTACCGCACCAAAGCAAACGCCAAAATAAAAAAATCAAGGGCGTTCGGGTTGGTAATGATTTTGGTTACCGTGCGGTTCACCGTGGGCACGGTTTCCCCATCATCCAGCACCCAGAACTTGCCACACAGTTCGGCGGTCTTTTCAGGGAAGTCCTTGTACATCTTCCGCAGAATGCCCATAATTGCACGTTTTCCGGATTCCTCCTGTGTGGTGTCTGCGGTTACTTCCCTATTTGCTTCGATAAGCTTTGCTTCCTTCGCAAACGCCCCGACTTCTTCCATCAGGTCATAGGTGCGGGGAAGGGCTTCACTGTCGGGCATGTCAAACAGAAATTTCATAGTCGCTTCCCCCCTTTAAGAAATGGTAACCTTGTCGGTCACGTAGAATTCCATGGGCACGGTGTTCAGATCGGCAATGGAGACATGACCGGTCAGTTCCACGGACAGCTGTCCCTTGCCGTTTTTGGTGGTCTGCAAACTGAAACCGCTGGAAGAAAGGACGTTTTTCAGGCACACAGCGGCCATCCCCTCTTCGCCCATATCGCCAACCCACCAGATTTCGTCCGTGAAATCGGTGTTTGCAAGGGACGCTTTGGGGGTGATCTTATTGGTGGCTACCGTTGCAGGGCCAAGCGCCAGTTTGACCACCTCGGGCGTCATGGTCACGGCGGTAAAGCTCATTTTGCAATCCCAACCGTCAAGGGTTTTCAGCTCCTTTGTGTTGTTGGGAACGTTGTCCACGTCCTCCCCATCATCGGTGTAGGTAGCGACGCAGGAAGCCTGAATGCCGCCCGTGGTGGCGCAAATGATAGCGCTGTCAGCAGGGGCGGCAGGGGAAGCAGGGTCAAAAGCATTCAGAATCATACCAGCGCCCCGCTGAATATTTTTGAACGCGGTAGATGCAATTTTTGTAAAAGTCTTTGCCATTTTTGTTTTCCTCCTTTACGCTGTGAAAAATTCGGCGGTAATGTTCAGAAACCGTCGCTTTATGGTGTTGTCGTCGTCTGGAACAGGCCGAAGGAACGGGGAGCCACGGGTAAGCCAGATTGCGCCGCCGTCAATGGGAAGCATTACACCGTTAAACCCGATAGCATTTCCGATTTCCGCCGCCTTTTCGGTGGGGATGGATTCCGATTCGGTCTTGTACCAGACGTTCGCCGTCAGGTATACGGGGGTATCGTCAAACGATCCCACCGCAAAATCGTAAGTAATGCGCGGAAATCCTGCATCCTCCGGGACGGAAGTCTCAGGGTACGCAGGAATCCCGAAGCTGTTGTAAAATTTGTACAGGGCCTTTTCTGGTGTCATTTCGGCAACTCCCACCTCTCTGCCGTTACCTGGCACATGTCCAGCGTGCTAAACTCCGGGGACTGTTTGTCCTCCCCGTTGCTGGTTGCCCGAAAAATCGCGCCGTCTTTCGAACGTTTGAACGCATCGTGAAAAGAAAGTGGGGTGCTCCGTCTGGTGGTGACGGTGTACACGCTGGTAACCCCTTCCTTTTCGGCAATCCGGGACTGCATGGAGGTGTCAAGGACGATTGCAGCATTAAACTCTGCGCCCTCTGCCCACTCCACCAGCCAGCCGCCAGCGCCGTCGGACGTGCGTTTCTTCTCCATCAGCACGCATTTTTCCTGCAAAAAGTTGTCAAGCATGCTCATATTTTTCGCCACACTTTCAGCTGCGGGGCAAACTGTGTCTGCCAGCTCAGCACGTCCCCGCCAGCGGAATTTCCTCCGGCTTTAGTATACGAATACCCGCCGAAAGATTCACTTGTGTACGGGCTTTCCAGCGTCTTAGCGTTTGCTTCCTGCCACGTGTTGATTTCATCCAGCAGGGAAACCACTTCTGGCGGGATCAGCAGTTCCGTGACATAGCCGGAAAATGTTTCCGTCCGAAGGTCTGTGTCTCCATACTTGTGCACCCCGTCATTTCTGCGGCTTCCTTCGATCAGATAATAACTTCCGGTATCCAGCGCCGGAATAATCAGTCGCCCGTCCTCGATCTCCTGCCCGAAACACTGCCAGCACAGCCCCGGGAAGAAATTCCGCAGGTGGCGAAGCAGCTCGTACATTGTTACTTTGTGTGTCTGTCCCATCGTTGGCACTCCTTCCCATGGCTTAATGCTGGCGGATTGCGTTCTGCAAATCTGCCTTGCTCATAGCAGCGCTGACCCCGGAAATGCCGTTTTCCTTGGCGTACTCCAAAAGTTCCCTTTTGGTCATTCCGTCAACGTCCACGGCTTCCGGTGCAGATTTACCGCTCAGCGCTGCGATTAACCCCCCGTTCCCTGGGACGGGTTGGAGGCGGCGGCAGCCTCGGTGATGGTACCCTTGATAACACCGGCGGCGTACTCCACCATGATCTGCAGGCCGTCCATGACAAGGCTCTCGATCTGTGCCCGTTCCTCGTTGGCGTAACCGGACTTAATGCCGATATAGCCAAGTTCATCGGCGGTCAGGTCAAACGCCCGGGCAACGTCTCCGTTCATGGTCAGGTAGTACAGGATCAGGTTTTCCTTTGCGGTCGCCACAAAGGTGCCCTTGGTAATCCGGGAGCTGGTGATAACGGTACCCAGACCCAGGAAGTTTTCGATGTAGTTCATGCCGAAGGCGGTCTGGGTGGTCAGGGCAGCCTTGCCCAGATAGGCGGAAATGTCCTCGGGGTTGACGAAATAGACGGCCTCGGCGGTGTCGTCCTCAAAAGCTACCTGAAGCTTGCCCCACGCATTCGCAAGGGCAGCTTGCAGGCCCTCTCCGGTAGCGGTGACGCTGTTGGCGATTGTGCCGTTCAGGAACGTAAAGAAACCGCCACGGATGCCCTTCTGTACGTCTTTCAGCAGGGCGGCGTCAGTCTCCCGGACGGCGGCGTCATAGCCGGACTTCTTGATAGCCTCGGCGGAAGCTGCCTTTCTCCACTTGTGCAGGGTGATTTCGCCAATCGGCGTCTTGGTAGTCTGGTACTGGGACAGGGGGATGATCTCACCCTCGCCCACAGCGCCGGACTGCAACGTGCCGGTGGTGGAATACACGTACATGGTGGTTCCTTCCATCATGGGGATTTTCCGGGTAACGCCCAGAACATCCAGCAGCTTTTGCAGGGAGTTGTGGAGGAACTGCTGAACGAAGTCAACCTCACGGACTCGCTTCATTTTTTCGGCGGTAATCAGGTTGGTTTCCGCCGTAGTGGTCACATTTGCCATTTTTCATTTCTCCTTTCGAACTTTTGTTCAATTGTCAGGAAATCCCGAACAGTTCAGCATTCGCAAGCATTGCCGCCTGCCGCTGCGCCGTGTCCTTGATTCCCATGATCTGCTCTTTGGTCATTTTCCCGCCGCCGGTCGTTGCAGGCGGGGTCTGGGTGTTGGTTCCGGATTTGGTTTCCTTGCCGATCAGGCCCTTGTAATCTCCGGAAAGCAGGTCGTCCAGTGCCTTGCTGTCCTTGATCTTGTCCCCATCCAGTTCCAGACCGTCGATCTCTGCCCGTGCGCCACGAATGACCAGCCCCATACTTTCGCTGGGAATGCCCTTACTGCCGAAATAAGCCCTTGCCGCCTTTTCCTTGGCTGCCCGGGTCTCTTTGGCGGTAATGTCGGCCTTGTAGTCCTCGAACGCCTTGTGTTCCTTGTCGTACTTGGCCTTGTAACCGCCGTCGCCGTCTTCCTTTTTCAGGTCGTCCAACTCCTTCTGAACGCCGGGAAGCTTTTCAGCGTCGGCTTTGTAGGTCTTGATCTGGTCTTTCAGACCGTCCACGGTTTCGGTGTGTGCTTCGACAATGGTATCGACCTGTTCATCGGTCAGCCCCATGCCCTTCAAAAGTTTGCGCGTAAGTGCCATAATGTTTCAGTCTCCTTTTCTTTGGCCCCAGTCCTTCGGGGGCGACTGTGATATAAAAACCGCTTTTCCTTGCGGGTTTTACCGGAATAAAAAAAGAGCCAACCTGTAAGGAATCCTTACAAGTCGGCTCCGATTGCCCTTCCCTGCCAACGATCAGGCAGGGGAATGTTTGATTGTTCGCTTGACTTCCAGCACAAGCAGGCCCATTCCACGGCGGCGGATTTCCACGTCATTGCCCCGTTTGATAATGTCCTCAATGGCTTTAATTACATCTTCGCTCATGGCTTCGCCTCCATTTTCAACTTTCTACCGCTACCATAGCATATTCGGTGGGCTTTGATACATATTTTTGCAGATTTTGGGCAAAAAATATCCCCGCAGCGTGTAAACGCCACGGGGAAAGGATATTTTGTTATCCGCCGTTTTCCAGTTCATCTTCTACGATCTGCTTCCACTTGTCCATGTTATGTGTGACAGCAGGGCGCAAATACGGGTGCGGGGGGCGCTTGCTGGTTCCTTCTTCCTCATACCGGGCATATTCCACGTTGCTGCCGATGAAAACAGAATTTCCCTTGACGTAATGGGTGATACTGTTCCGCAGTCTGCCGGTAACCACATGCACCGCCTTTTTTGCGTATGCCTCGGCTTCCAGCCCGATTCTTATAAGCGTCCGTTTGATAGCGGCTTTGATTCCGGCGGTGATTTCCTCTGTGTAGTCGGTAATGTCAATATCGACCTTCATTCCGTTCCCGCCGCCGGATTTGTGGGTGTGGTTTGCCACGGCTACTCCTTCCCGTAAAGATACTTCTTTGTGTATTCCGTTTCCACGGCATACAGATTCCCGTTTTCATCTTCTTTAATCCAAAGCGTGGGAAGCATCAGCGTTTCAATGTCATTTGCAAGCCCGTCAGGCTCTGGGGCGTCGGGGTTAGAGACGCAAAGAGCAGCACCATTTGTTCCTGTGCAACAAAGTTGTTTCGCTGCAATGTCATAAGACACTCCATTTTCATCACAGTAAATTTTAAGAAACTGCTCTGCTCTTTCGAAACTTATAATCTTGCGCTTTTTCATCGATATCACTTCCTGCAAAAAATAGAATGGTTTCCGCTGTAATCGTATATTGCAGATTGTTGCTGATCAAACAGTGCCAAAATCTTTTGGTCTCCGTCCGAAGGAAGTGTTCCACCATAAACGTGCGTGTGTCCGCTCCATTTCCACCCGGCATCACGGTACTGCGGCACCGTTTCACCGTTCAGGGAATTTACATGGTGGTCATTTCCCCGGAAAATCATCCGCTCGCCCTTTCGGGTCAGCATTGCAAACTCTACGCCCTCATGGGCAGACAGGGCGGAAATGTCCTTCAAGCCGCAATCCCGTTTGCTGACGGTCACAAAATCTCCATCATTCCGCAAACTGTCAAGCAAAGCCGTTTGCCTTTTGCTTAGTGATGCACCGGCATTTACAAAGTTCGGTTTCCCAACGACGGAATTTCTGGCACTCACGGAGTCTGCTTTATCTGATACCATTATACCACTTTTACCGTTATTTTCAACAGTTTTCTGCGAATTTCCGCCAAGTACGCCCCACTTTCTGTTCGGTTTTCCGTTCTGTCCTTCCTTCCATTCATCATATGTAACGTCTTTCAGCTTGGATGCACGGGGAGCGTTTTTGTCGTGAAACTTGTCAATGGTAATTGTGGTGCAGCGGCAATTATAGATCAGGTAGCCGGGTGCTTTTGGGTCTCCTGGGTATTCCAGCTCATAGCCGTCTATTTCAAAATTTTTACCGATGTCCACCGTCTGCCCGTCCAACTGCCGGTGGGCGTGACGGGTTCGGTCGTCCAGTGTGGCAAGCCACTGCTTTTGCAGCTTAATACCCAGTGATTCAGCATACTTGTAAGTGTCCAGCCGCCCAGCACATTCCGCAGCCGTGGTAGCGGTACGGGCGGAACGGACAGCCGCCCGGTGATCCATGCCCAGAATGTTTTCCAACCGCTGGGCAATCTTGGGAATGGAATCGCCATGCAAAATGCCTTGTAAGATAGCATTGTTCACATGCCCCTTGTTCCAGCGCCGGTCAAGGGGGATATTTACCTCCGGAAGCGGGAGCAAATCAGGGTTGTCCCGGATTATGCGCTCCACGGTGTCATGATCATACAGCGTCCATGACAGATTGGCCCCTGTGTTCTTCTCGATCTCGTAGGCGGAGTAATTGGCATTCAGGGCGTACACATCCCCCAAATCGCCACGAACAATCTTCATGGCTATTTTGTCGCTGTTGGTAAAATCTTCCGCCAGCGTGTCAGCCATGGCTTTCAGGCGGTCACCCTCCATCATTTCATCCTTGCGCCACGCCAGATAGGCTTTCTTTTTCAGTTCGCCTTTCTCCACAAGGGCGGCTTTTTCCGTATCCTCTTTTTCAAACGCCGCATACCAGTCCGCCAGCTTTTGCCGCATTTCCTCCACGGCCTTTTTGTAGACCTCGGCAACCCGCTTCTCTATCGCCGCAAGCCGTCTGTCGGTTTCTTCGTGCGCATAGTCAACTGCCATTTATCAGCCCTCCGGCGGCTCCTGTCCGCCCGTGCCTGTGTTTGGGTTGCCGCCCGTATTTACGGTGCCGCCGGTCTGAAACCGGGCATCAAGCGCCCCCATGCGCTTCAAATCGGCTTCATCCTTCCGCTTCAAAATTTCGGGGACTTCCTCCGGCATGATCCACGGAAGGTGCCGCAGAATGGTTTCATCGTCCAGATATTCAGCGGCAGAAAGCACCATCTGCGTATCTTCCAACTGATTTATGACTTTGTTCCACGTGAAAGCCGGTTCTACATCAGGGATTCCGGCAACGTCGCAAATCTGCCGAACAAAATCGATCAAGTAGCTTTCGAAATCCGCACACTTGTTATCCTGTGGCTGGTACGCTGCCGCAATCTCGGTAGCGGTCTTTTCGGCTCCCGCCAGAGCTGCCACATCCAGCATTTGCGCATCCTCGTAAAGGTCACGCCGCAGGATGTCCAGCATGGTTTTCCGGGCTTCCACGGGCACATCCAGCGTGTGGGCCTCGGCGGCAGTGTCGGCGGAGGTGTCCACGGTAGCCGCCCGGACGGACTTCATTCGCTGGACAAACTTCGCAAGATCAGGATCATCCATAGCGCCGGTATTCTTCAAAATCCAGTAAATGCCGCTGGTGTCGTCAATCTGGTTTGCAAAGCCACTTTTGATGAAATCGTAGCAGTCGATGGAACCACGCAGCCCCACAAGCTCGCTTTCGTGGGTGTCGTTGCCGTACAGGATAGCAATGGGCAGGCGGGTGTAGTTTTCGTCGCAAACATCCACAACGCCCATGTCGTTCCGCAGCTCCCGGCGGATATAGCCCCGCTTTGCACCGACCATAAGCGGCACTTCCCCGTCTTTGCATGCCCACTCAGAAACGCCGTCAGGCTCGTAAAGCGTTGCCCGGAAAATTTTCTTTGTCCCGCTATCCCGGAACCAGTAGCGGATACCGGCCATCAGTTCCCCGGTGTTTTCGTCCCGCAGCGGAACAAAGCCAGGATTCCCGGGAGTGTCGGCAAAGGAAAACACTTCCAGGTGATCCATGTTCCAGTAGCCGAAAGAAATACCCTGTGCAAGCGCCAGCTTCGCCGCCGTTTGCAGCTTGTTGTCAATGTCCCGCCCCAGCTTTTCCTTGCCGTCCATGTTCAGGCCGTTGCCCAGAATGTAGCCCACTTCCTGTGTGACCAGTCGCCGGAACATAAGGGATTTCAAGCGGTAGTCGCTAGACCAGATGTCCGGCGTTTTGCTTCCGGACAAGGTGAACACAAATTTCTGAAACTTTTCAATTGTGATGTTGTGCTTGTTGTAGTACGCCATTCCGTCCACGGCTTCCTGGTATTCCCGGCTTCCGGTGTGCTCTGCGACTGCGCCCCGAAGGAATTCGCCGGTCTGCCCGTGTGCGATAGCGTCCATCAAGTCCTGATATGTTTTCATCTTCGCCCTCCCAAAATAAAAAATAAGCCAAGCGACACGCATAAAGCGCATTGCCTGGCTTCAATTGCCCTTCCCTGCCGACGATCCGGCGGGGGCTTATTCCCGATTAAAGCAGCATGGAATATGCCGGGTCTGGTTTGGTGTCCCGCTTGTTCCACAGCTGCCGCACGATAGATGCAAGGCTGTCCGGTGCGTCGTCGTGCTCTGCCGTTTCGGTGTAGTCACAAATCTGGTTGATATATTCCGGATCAGTTCCAGCGACAAACACAACGTTTTTCCATTCGGCTTTCAGGTAGCTTGTAATTTTCACAAACTTGTTCATGCTTTCGTGGTATGTAAACGCCCGTTCGCCCTTTTGCCTCAAATCCCGTGCAAGATATCCTTTGTCTCCGTTGTCCTCGCAATAAATCACTCCGGCCTTAAATGCTTTCCGGTACCGGATAATATCCGCCGTGCAATCATCCACATTTTTCCGCCAGAGTTTCCCGAAAATGTAGTATTTACCGCCTTTTTTGTTGCAGATAGTAAATGCCGTGTAATCCTCGCCGCCATACGCTGCGTCTGTGTGGCAAATTCCCTGCTCTACAAGCGCAGGGTCTGCGCCGGTGACAGGATCGGTGAAAATTACATCATCGGACGCTATGTGCCGCAGTTCGTAGTTTGCCGCAAACAGGGAAGCAACCATACTTTCCCGGATGCTTTTCAGCTGTTCGGCAGAAATAAGCCCGGTCTGGTAGCAGTCAAACCGTTCTGCTTCCGGCATCAGCACAAAACAATCTTCTTTGTGCCATGGGGTGCCAGTGTTGAAAATCCTTCCACCCCGGTTCTTGATGTTCTGCAATTCCTGGTAGATGATTTTCGTGTGATCCCGTTCAGCCTTTGAAATCCGGTCTTGCACGTTGACAATATCATCCGTGAAAACGATATCAAAGTGCTTGCCGGTCAGGGAGCCGGAAATACCACAGCCATAAAGCTGCACCGTTCCTTTTGCGTCATCGCTTAGATTGGTGTTTATTTCAAAAGCCGAAGCAGTTGTCAACACCAGCGGCCTGCCGTGAATCAGTTCGCAAAGTGCCTGCATATACGGCGACATAAGGATCTTTTGCACCTGCCGAATAACTTCCTTCACATCGCTATCCGTTTTGCGCATGAACATGATTTTTTTGTTAGGCAGCAGCACGATCAGGCAGGCAAGGGCGATAGACACGCAGGTTGTCTTGTAACTGCCTCGGTGCGCCTGCAACGTCTTATCAGACTTTGACCGTATCATTTCGCACATCCATGTGTTATGCAGCTTGACGTTCAAATCCTTAAAGCCAACAGCCCAGCCGATTTTTATCGGCTCATCCCTCAGTAGCCGTATCGCTTCCTTCCTCGTCACCCTCCATCACCATCTTTTCCAGCTCGTCCAGAGCAATGCCCTTTGCATCGGCTACGGTCACATCCACATTGTCCCGCTGATCAAGGTACTGCTTGCCAAGCCAAATAGCCATAGATGCGGACTTTTCTGCAAGCTGCCATTGCTTACGTCGCAGTGATATTTTCCCCATCCCACGCTTTTGCGCAAAAACTTCGGAGAAACCAGCATGATATGTACGCTTACACCATGATTCCAGCGTTTTGTCGGTCACGTCAAAAAAAGCACAAATTTCCAGTTTTGTACACTGGATGCCACATAGATTTTCAAACTCTTTTTGCTTGATTTCCTTTCTGGGTCTTCCCATACGCCGCCTCCTTTTTTCGTTGGCGATTGATAAACTTCTGCATATCACGTTTCAAAAACGGGCTGGTTGTTTTAGCAATGATAGCCTGTGCTTCTTCAATCGTCATTCAGCAACACCGCCTTCTCCCCGGTGAACTTCTCCCACCGGTCAACAATGACGTCGGCATACTTCGGGTCATACTCCATGCAGAAAGCATGTCTGCCATTCTGCTCCGCTGCCATGATCGTTGTGCCCGAGCCAGCAAACAGGTCAAGCACATTCTCACCCGGCTTGCTAGAACACTGCATCTGGTAGTCGAACAGTTTAATCGGCTTCATGGTCGGATGCTCTGCAGACTTTACCGGCTTGTCAAAATTCAAAACGGTAGTCTGTCTGCGGTTCTTGAAGAAATAATGCTTCTTGCCTTCCGTCCATCCGTACAGACAGGGTTCATGCGCTTCCTCTTCAATCTCGCTCTCACCATACAAGCAAGGCTCATGTTTCCATTGGAAATCCTGTCTCCCCATCACAAGGGAGTTCTTCACCCAGATCAGGCACTGCCGGACACGCAGCATTGCATCTCTGCACGCCCCACGGAAGTTATACCCTTCACTATCTGCGTGCCAGATGTAAAATGGAGCACCGGGTTTCATAACCATTGCCGCATTGGAGAAGGCATCCGTCAGGAACTGCCTAAAGGCTGCATCTTCCATGTTATCGTTCTTGATTTTCCCGGCGGTGCCCTGATAGTCCACATTGTACGGGGGGTCTGTAAGCAGCAAATCCATCTGTGCCCCCCCCACGAGCTTCTGTACGTCTGTCAAAGACGTGCTATCTCCGCACATAAGGCGATGGTCTCCAAGCTGGTACACATCGCCCAACTTGCTCTTGGGTTCTACTGGAAGAACAGGGTCGTAATTGTCCTCGACGACGGAATCGTCCAACTCGTCACGCAGGCCCCAATCGAAGTCAAACGCCGATAAATCCAGCTCCGGCAGTTCCTCCGCCAACAGGTCAAAGTCCCAATCGCTCTCGTTGCTCTTGTTGTCCACCAGCCGCAGGGCGTTCACCTGTTCCGGGGTCAGATCATCCACGCAGACACAGGGGACGGTTTTCATGCACAGTTTCTTTGCGGCTTCCGCTCTGCAATGCCCAATGACGATCACGCCGTTACGGTCAATGACAACCGGCTGCACAAAACCGTACTGCTTGATGCTCTCTGCCACATTGGCAATTTGCTTTTTGTCATGCTTCTTTGCGTTCTTCGCATACGGCACGATTTCGCTTAATTTTTTCTGGATAACGTTCATGGAATCCCTCCGTTTATATCGACAATATCACATTTTTAAGGCTATGATACATATTTTTACAGAAATCCCATCAATGGATCATTTGGAAACAATCTCAATCTGATAACCAAGTTTTTCCTCTATTTCTTCTTTTGTCATTTTGTGAATTTGGGGTTCAACTAGAATATCGACAAATTCTGATAAAAATTCTTCCCCGGTGTTTTCGATTTTTACGCAGCCCTTAAAGCACTGTAAATATTCTGATACAGCAATGCCCCATATTGGTGTAGACAAACGGTTGCTAATAATTGGTACATTCTCCAGCGCATTAGGGAAAGAAACTTTAGGGAGAATGTGCAAGCGTTTTCCACTTTTATCCTCGTATTCATAATCAAGCCTCATGTACCAGTGACCATTTTCTTCGAATGGTATTACTTTTTTTAATTCTGTTTTTCCATTCTCGTACATTCTTAATCCTCCTTTTTGAAAATCACTTTTACAAAAACCCCATTTCCCGGGCTACGGCATATACAAACTCCCGATTCCAGTTGCACGCCGTAGCCTCCGAAATGTTCAGCTGCACGGCAGCACTCGGAACATTGTGCTGCCGCTTCCGGTAAATCAGGTCTATCATTTTTAGGCGTTCATCACCCCGGTACTGGTTTTTCGTCCGTTCCAGTACCCGCCTCACCGCCATGTTGGAAATAGATTCCTGCAAGGTCTCCGGGGCTGTGCCAGCGCCTACGCTGTGCATGATCGACTTTTTGACGTAATCGTACCACCAGTACTTCGGTCTTGACATAGCCCCGTCTCCTTTCATTCACTCACAAAATGTTTCGCAGAATCCGCAGTCGAATTTTACCACGTAAAACCTGCTTAGGGGATGGACGTAGACCACCGTCCCCATAAGCTCCTGCCGTTCCTTCTTGCCGCCCTCGGCATCGTTGATGTGCGGAAGCCATTTCCCGCGCCAGCCAAGTTTCATTTCTTCCACGCCTTCCCGTAGTCCCATTTTTTCTGATTCGGATACCGCTTTTCAAACGGTTCCAGCCTTTCCCCAAATATCTCCCGCAGACCCCTGTCCAGCGCCTCCTGCCACCAGTCCGTTTCCGGATTGTGAAGGAACGCTTCCCGGAAGGTCTCTTCCCGTTCCTGAATGGCCTTTACGACGGTTTTTAACCGCTCCGCCCCGAAGGTGTTCTTGCCCATGATCTCCGGGTCATGCAGCACCAGACACAGCATGTCCACGGTGCGCTGCCCCTCCAGCTCCATCCCGGCAAGAAAGAATTCCTTCCGGATCGCATCTCGCTGGGCTATGTAGTCATTCCTTGCCATCCGGTTTCCTCCGCTTCCCGTAGCTGCAAAAGTCGTTCATTTCCACGCAAACAGCCTCGCCTTTGTAGCCTCTGGCGTTGGCACAAGGCTCCGTGTGGAGCATACACATGGGGTATTCATCCCCCAAGCGGTGGATGCAGTCTCGGCAGCGGACGATATGTAGTGTTTTTATAAACCCATCTGCGAAACCGGCATCATACCCCGCCTTGTACTGGCCCCGATCATATTTCAGGGCTTTCAAAAGCGCTTCTTGATTCACCTGGATTCCCATTTTTGCAATGCACCGTACTACGGAATCACCAATATCATACTGGAAGTCGTTCAGATTCAAACTTACAGGTGGGGTGTAGCCGTTAAGTTCTTCCATTTTCATCCACCTTTCGCTTCCCATAACTGCAAAAATCATTGCCGTCTACCTGATTTGGGGACATGCCCTGCTCGTAGTCCCAATGATAGCAATACCCATATGGCATCTCGTCCGGGTATTCAGGCATTCCGGCTGGGTACGTACCTATTTCCTCAAATGACGTGCAGTCCCGGCACCTTACCACGGGGACGGCATCCACGGTGGGGGCATTCCGGATTATCTCCTTTGCTATAATATCTTCGTCGGAAACAT
>ERZ1034855.179-NODE-179-length-35223-cov-27.307183_pt1 | contig 35223 bp, 37 predicted proteins | sample MGYA00520699_ERZ1034855 | MGnify/ENA primary metagenome ERZ1034855 (study PRJEB33766, sample SAMN09781730) | gut metagenome | biome: gut microbiome | host: Homo sapiens | place: Madagascar | study: EMG produced TPA metagenomics assembly of the PRJNA485056 data...
ATTGCATTAATAGCATTTGCTATAGCACTTGCGCTTTGGAACAGAAAGAAGAAACAAGAGGAAACTGATATGCCAGTAGGAATAGAAGTATACAACCAAGAGGGTAAAACAATATTTTCCACGGACATGACATTTTGCCGCATTTTGGGAATGTTTGAAGTAGACGGAACAGATTCTAGTATCACTGACGCAAATATAGCCAATCGAGATATATTTGTTGTAGTGGCTGAATGTGAGAAAGCGGAAAATGCGTGTAGCAAATTACCAGTGTTTACCTTTGACGGAAATACTATTTCGTGGGTTTATACATCCACCAATTACAACATAGCCAATGTTGTTTTTAAAGGAAAATATTATTACGGTGTTATGGGGGCGAAACTATGAGTGCCGATTTCAATGTTTATACAGAAGATGGTAAAGAGTTGTTGCCGACACACGAGCAAGCTCCTATTCATTTGACAAGAAAATTAACCTTATTAAGTGAAGGCGTTACTAAAGATTGGGCTGCGGATAGTGAAGCGTGGGGCGTTTCGGTTGCATTAAACGAGGGAGAATTGTTTGGAGCAATCGCAAACAATGGTAAAAGCACAGATTTAACAGTAGCTTTTTCTTTTACACAAAGCAGCGACCATTTTAACTTTTTTTTGTTAAATGTCTTAGGTTACGATGAAGAAAACGAAACATTCACAATCAACCAAACACTTATAGATGCTTTAGAGATTTATATATTTGGCGTGGATGATATAAAGGCATTGGAAAGTGGTGCCGGACTGGAAGTTTATTCCGAAGAAGGAAAGGTGTTGTTCTCAAGCAATTATCCCCCAATGAACGCACTAGGCAAATACGAGGGAAGCTATTGGGGAAAATACACGCAGCCACAAGGAAAGACTGAACAATTTACCTTTGAAAACAGAGAAAAAATTGCTGTCATATGTACTTGCGGCATTCAGTGTCACACTTATATTTACCAAAATCAAGGGAACGGCTACGCAAGCACTTACATGACTATGAGTACCGCTAAGTTTACCGCTGCTAACAAAGTCACATTGGGAGATACACAGTTCTTTTTTGGTAGCTTTTTTGACCCGGACGGCGTTTTCGCAAACAGTAACCCTTTCTTTTGGCAACGTGCGTGGCGGTATTTGTTGATTGACGCAACTAATTATTAGGCGGCGAGGTGAAACAATGCAGATAGAATTTGAAATTGACGGTATGCGTCTGACAAGAACGTCAGACGCATACGTAACAGAAGGTAGCAAGAACTTCGTACAGTTGCTGTTCACGTTCTCCGACGATTGGAACGGCATCAGCAAATGGGCGTTGTTCGCTAGGGACAACAAAACCTATGAGGTTGCTATCGTAGACGGCAAATGTATCGTTCCCTATGAATGTGCGAGAACGTCTGGACAGTTTCAGCTTACAGTCGTAGGCAAGGAAACGGCAGGAGATGTTATTGCAACTACGAGTGACAAGGCGGTGCGGGTCAGTAGCAACGAGTTTGAAGAGAACCCAACAGGTTCAGAAACAAGACTGACTAACACGTTTCTTGTCGATACGTTGGCAAAGGTAAAAGAGTACGCAGACAAGGTAGAGAACGTAGGCATAGAAGTTGACAAGGCTGTTGAGAGCGCACAGAACGCCGCTGTAAGCGAGAAAAACGCCAAGGGGTACGCTGATAAGGCTAAGGAATATAGCGAGTCTGTAAACGTCTATATTCCGTCTGTAAGCCAAGACGGCGTAATGACATGGACGAACAAAGCTGGTCTTGCAAATCCTGCCCCGGTAAACGTCAAAGGTGAACGTGGCGAAAAGGGCGAGCAAGGAGAAAAAGGCGATACAGGCGCAACAGGTGCTAAGGGCGAGCGTGGCGAGCAAGGCTTACAAGGTCTGCCCGGCGCTAAAGGTGATAAAGGTGAGAAGGGTGATGCTTTTAAGTACACCGACTTTACCGCAGCACAGCTTGCCGCACTGAAAGGCCCGCAAGGCGAACGTGGCTTACAAGGCCCACAAGGTGAGCAAGGCCCTAAAGGTGATACAGGTGAACAAGGCCCACAAGGCGAACGTGGTCTGCGTGGCTTGCAAGGCGCAACAGGAGCGACAGGCCCGCAAGGCGAGAGAGGCCCACAGGGAGCAACAGGCCCGAAGGGCGATAAAGGCGAACAGGGTACAGGCGTTACCATTAAAGGCAGATATGATTCGTTGTCCGCTTTAATTGCTGCACACCCAAAAGGCAACGAAGGTGATGCTTATATGGTAGGTGTTAACCTCTATGCGTGGTCTGGCACAGAATGGATTGACTGCGGCAACATCCAAGGCCCGAAGGGTGACAAGGGTGACACAGGCCCGCAAGGCTTACGCGGCATCCAAGGCGAAAAGGGCGCAACAGGTGAAAGAGGTGCAACAGGCCCACAGGGAGCTAAAGGTGACAAGGGTGACGCTTTCACTTATGCCGACTTCACACAGGAGCAGTTGGCCACACTTAAAGGCCCGAAGGGTGACACTGGCGCTAAAGGTGATACAGGCGAGAGAGGGCCGCAAGGTCTGCAAGGCCCTAAAGGTAATGACGGCGCAGTAGGCACAGCCGCCACAATTAAGATTGGTACTGTCAGCACAGGCAGTGCTGGTTCGGCGGTATCTGTTACCAACAGCGGCACAGCATCAGAAGTTATTTTGAATTTCGCAATTCCTAAAGGCGATAAAGGCGACCAAGGGCAACAGGGCGAACAAGGTTTGCAAGGCATCCAAGGCCCACAAGGTGTCCAAGGTGCAACAGGTGCAGCAGGTACGGCAGCTACAATTAAAGTAGGCACTGTTACCACGGGTGCGGCAGGAACAGCGGCAACAGTTACCAACAGCGGTACTGCATCGGCGGCGGTGCTTGATTTTACTATTCCGCAAGGTGCGAAAGGCGAGAAGGGTGAGAAGGGTGAACAGGGCAGCGGTGCAACAGGTAATTACCTGCCGTTAACAGGTGGCACCGTAACTGGCGGTATCACAGCGACTAATTTCCAGACCGGTACAGCGACAGCAAACTACTTCCAATGCCGCAAATTCCGCGGCGAGGGCGATGCTAACTCATATTATCACGCTGTTGATTTTGGTTATTCCGGCCATGATAGCGTGGATTTTTACGAGTATGACCCTAATTGGAACTTTTATAAATGCCTAACAGGTACAAAGGCTGGAGCTGTTTTAGTTGGCAACATCAACGGCAACGGCTGGAACGGTGGGGCCCGGCTGAGTGGCGCACCGACTGCACCTACTGCGGCAGTTGGCACGAACACTACTCAGATAGCGACAACGGAGTTTGTACATTCAGCTATCCCTACAAACGTATCATCATTTACTAATGACGCAGGCTATCTGACGCAACATCAATCACTTGTTGGGTATGTTAAAAGCGTAAATAACACTAAACCCGATTCAAATGGTAACGTAACCATTACTGTTAGTGGTGGAGGTGGAGTAAGCACGTCTACACAGAATGTGTGGACGGCTCAGCAGTCGTTTGATTTAGCATTGTTGAGCACAGAAAAGTATAAAACAGATTATGCTAGTGGCAATTCTGTAAAACCTACTAAAGTTACGGCTGTTTATAATGCAACAGGTAGCTTTACTTTAGATTTAACAAACTTCACCTATTTACTAAATAGTGGTCAATCATTAATTTTTACTGCATATATAAAATCTAATGCTGACTATCCTCTGACTATTACTAATGCAGGAACGCTTAAATACCTTGGTAGTGCTAGTGATGTTGCTATTACGAGTGCGGGTTTATTACTTAATATCTTTATAACATTAGATAATAGCGGTAACAAAACAAGCATCGTACAAGCATCTAAGTTATCATAGAGGTGATGTAATATGGGGCTTAATCGTCTATTTATGTTCAAACGTGCTGAGGGCGGCGGTGTGGTTGATGAGAATGTATTCATTATGACTATGGGAACTAAAGGCGGTCAATATGGATATAATAACAACAGTGGTTACTATGGTGAAGTTACAGGCAATGTTACACACGATGGTAGAGCCGTTACTCTTGTTATGCTGAATTACTACGCTGGATGGTTAGATATAGCCTTTAAGGAAGAAGGTGTGACGAGTGGCAGTCGCAATATCAGTCTTAACATCACTCCGCTTGAAACAGGTGTTACTGTACCCCTTGCAGTCGGCAAAATTTCGTATCAAAGTGCTGCAACTGGCTTTTACACCTACGTTCAACGTGTGCCATCAAATATATCAAGCATGTTTACTGCCGCCAACGTCGGCAAGAAATTTAAAGTCGAAATAGTATTTAACTAAGGCGGTGATTTAATGAATACAACTTATACGTATAAAGAACAGACCTACTCTAGCTTATATGAGCTTTCCGAAGCACTAGGCAAGGACGGCGTTTTTATCCCTCTGTCGATTTCTGACGAAGCCTTAGCAGAATTAGGCGTAACCGTTACGCATGAGGAAGAGCCGTTAGAAAACGTAAAACAGCGCAAAATCTTGATGTTAAAGCGTCAACGTGACGTTGCAGAGGTTGAACCAATCGAATACAACGGCCATAGCTTTGACTACGATGACAAAGCTAGAGACCGCATTAATGCGGCTATCATTGCCTTATCGTTACAAGGCGAGGGCGCAAGCATTGATTGGACAACCGCTGATAATCAAGATGTTAAGGTTACGGCTAATGACCTGCGCATGGTTATCGCTGCCGTGGCGGTGCGTAGTAATGCTTTGCACACAGCCTACCGTGCAGCGAAAGAAAAAGTAGAAGCGGCACAGAGCAAGGCAGATATTGAGAAGATTACAATGTAGGTGAGATTATGCCGATAGAAAGAGAACCGCAGAGCGTATCGTGTTGCCTAAGCAGTTTAGTGGGCGGCATGAACGCTTCTGTTCCAGACAACATGATAGGTGAAAACGAAGCCGTCCTGCTTGAAAACTATATGTTTGAGCAGGGCGTTTTGCGTACTAGGTGCGGTTATTCCGAGCCTCTTATCGACATTGGTGAGCCAGTGGATAAAATTTGGTATGACCAAAGTACGGATGGCTTTCTGCTGTTTGGCAAAGCGCCAGCAAAGGGAACGGCCAACGCTTATTACGGCTATGTCAAAGAACCGCCGAAGCAGATTGGCAAACTGACAGGCGAAGAGCGCCCTGTCTGCCAGCGGTTCGGCGCTAAAGTTACCATAGGCAGCGGTGATAAGCTACAATACTATGATTACGAGAACAACTTGGCTACCGTCGAAGGCAGTTTCCTTTGCGACAATTTATGGGTGCGCGACAGCAGATTGGGTACATCCAAACGCGGTGACGACAACTTCCATTACAGCAGCACTGGCGACTGTACCTCCGACGAGGCATGGAAAGAGGACACTAATGTGGCAAGCCAAGCCCAGTGGTATGGCATAGGCGAGCTTGACGGTGGTGATATTATCACTACGCTGCCTCTCTCCGGTGACTTGATTGTATTCAAGACCAATGATTTGGGTTATCAGATAAGCGGCACCGTACCAGACTTACAGAGCCAGCAGATTCTGAGCAACACCCACGCACAAGACGACAGGGAATCATTCGCTTTGTTGGGCAATACTATTGTGTTTGCAACAGATTTGGGCATCCGCAGTTTGCAGACAACAACAACTTACGGCAACTTCGATACAACCGAAGTTGCGTATAAGATAAACAGGTTGCTGCAAAAAGAGTGCTACAAGCCAAGAATCTGGAACATGCTGACTATGAAGCAGCTCTGGATACGCCCTAACGCCAAGGATGAAAAAACCTTTTATATATATCAGTATGATACTGGCGCAGCGTACAAATACACATTCCACGATGATATTCACGACGTTGTGCAGACAGATAACGGCATCATGCTGGCTACCGACAAGGGTGTCTGCCGCATGAATGACGAGTATACTACCGACAACGGAGAGCCGATACACAGCAAAATTATCTCGAAAATGTACATCACCCCCAACCGCATCATCACCAGATACTTTGATATTTTTGTTGAGGGCAGAGAAGGCGACGAGAGCGGCAAAATTCACGTGCAGGTTGCTGACCGTGGCTTTGATTACAGTTTGACAACCAAGCGCAGAGTGAAGCATTTTTACAATTCTTTGCGAGCCATGCAAGTTGTCGTGACCAGTACATCGCCGCACAGAATAAACAATTTCTGTTTGTATGGTATCGACGAGTGATTGGAACAGGAAGGCGGTAATGTAATATGAAGGCTAAAAGCCTTAAAGAATGGATTGAAATTTATGAAACCAAAACAGGCGATAGCTTTGATTTATTACCGGGCTATCGCCTTTTATATATGCCGGAAAGAGGCTTTGCAAGCATGAAGCCCGACTTTGAAGGCAAGATGATGATTATTTACCAAGTGTGCGGTGATGCTAAATTCTGGCGAGATTACGCCGAACTTGTAAGCTGTACGGCTGGTTTTGAGTGTGTCGCCAGCATTTGCACCCGACACATCGAGCCGTACATCCGTGGTTTTGGTTGGGAAACAATCGAAAAGGAAGATGTTGACGGGCGCTTCCGTTATTGGTGTCAAGACAGCATCGGCAGATTGGTTATCATCACACACAAGCATAATGACGAAAAGACAGGCGAGCCAGTTTACTGGGTAACTCATTATTTCAACACCAAAGCAACCAGCCCGCTAATTAAAAAAATGAAAGAGAAATTACGGAAAGAGGGTGTGCTTAATGGGTAAAAAAGGCGGCAGTTCTACAACTGTACAATCCTACAAACCAACAGAGCAGGAAATTCGACTGCAAAAAGCGGCCGCTGATTATTCCGAGGCTATTGCGCCTAACGCACTGTGGCTGAACGGCGTAGCGAGAGGTCTGCTGCAAGACAGCTTGGGTACAATCCAAGTCGACTACAACCAGCTATTAAACAATGCCAACCAGCAGACCTCTGCGGCGCAACAGGGCATTGCGAATCTGACGCAAGGCATTTTGCCGTCTGCATATCAGCAGAATATGGAGAACGCTATCCGAAGTGGCGTAAATAACACCATGGGCAGCACCCTTAACAGCCTTGGTTCCAGAGGCATCCTTAACAGCAGCGTGACAAATACAGCCATGAACGATATTTCCAAGAACGCTGCCGACACTATGGCACAACAGTATCAGAATAACATTGGCACATTAAACGGCCTGTATGGTCAACAGGCCACTCTTGCAGGTCAAGGCATTACTAACTCTGCGGCGGCACAAGAAGCAGCTCAACAGCCAGCTCTGAACTTGTGGAACGCATCTCTGGGCTTGAACAACGGCGGCACATTAGGTGCATTAAACGCAATGAAGGGCACAGGTACCACAACCAGCACAGTAAGTCAGAGTGGCGGTAGCGGCGTGCTTGGAAGCTTATTCAATGCTGGCCTAGGCATGGCGACAGGTTCCTATGGTTCGCTGTGGTGCTTTACTGGAGAAACTCCGATTGAAACGGAAGCCGGGATTAAAGCAATCCGAGATGTCAGCGTCGGAGACAAGATTATTGCATATGACCATGTTCGCGACAGAAAGTGCGTCGAAGAGGTCGTTGAAGTCATGGAGCCGCAAGATAGTGAAGTCTATATGGTTGTTTGCCAAGACGAAGATGGCAACATGCACGATGTAATCACAACACTGAGCCAACCTCTAATGAAAGCAGATGGCACATGGCGTGATGTTGCAATGCTGCGCATCGGCGACGCCTTAAAGAATGTCGGCAAAGTCAAGGGTATTGTCTTTAACGGCACAAGAAAAGTTTACGATATGAAGCTGACAGGAACTAACGCATATTACGCCAACGGCTTTATCGCCAAAGGCGCAACAAACGAATGGTAAGGAGCGTGATGCAGAATGAGTTTTGGCGCATATGGAATGAAGATGCAAGTGCCCACCAACACCGACATTCCCATGACGAATGACCTTTGGTTCAACATCGGCTCTGTGCTCGGCAGATTCCTCGGAAGCAGATACGAAGAACGAGGCGCAAAAAAGAATGACGCTGCACTGCGCGCAAAGCTGGACGAAATGACAGGGAGAGGACCGTCACAGGGCGATTTAGGACAGCCGCAGCAAGATGCCGCTGGTCCACTGACGCAAGTTTCAGTAGGCGGTAATACAATAGAAAACCCGCTTGCCGCAAACAGCTCTGACGACGCTCAGCAAGGCGCTATCGGCCCTTCTATCGAGAAGTTTACACCCCCCACAACCACTGTCGGCGGGCAACAGTTGCAAGCGGCAAGCCTTGCAAAACCTCAAACGTCTGAAAGCATCGTGGGCTATAATCCGAATCAGCAAGGTTCTGTCGGCTTAACCCAAACAATGCCGAGAGATTTAGCGGCAGAGAAAGCCGACTACGTGGTAGCCAAATATGCCAATAGTGCCAACCCAGAGGGAGACGCGCAGCAGGTCGAAACCATGAGCCAGATGGTTCAACAGAATCTGGCGAAAGCAAGACTGAATAAAGTTCCCCTTACAGATGGCGATGCAATTAAAAACGAGTTAAGAAAAGTGCTGGTTGAGAACGGCACTCCCAGTTGGCAAATTGACAGTGCCTTGAAGCGTATTCAGCCAGATGTAGACGAGACAGTCAAAGAGGCAAGAAAAACGGTCTACGACGGCATGTTTGAACAATACTTGGGGGCTATCCGAGCCAAAGACTATGTAGCAGCTCAGATGATTGGCTCGCGCATGGCGGAATACAACCCAGACGGTGCTAAGATTGCGATGGCTGGATTGCCTACTATGCAGAGCGAATACAATAACGAAGTGACCGACAAGCGCTTGGATAAGCAACATCTATACAAAAAAGAAGATATGAAGTTTGCTTCTGACCTAAGCTGGAACGCCACCAAAAACGCCAAGATACTTGAACACAATTTGGCTTTCAATGATTTTGTAAAGAAAAACGCTTTCCGAATTAAAGCGGTAGCCGACGCCTACCAAATTCCTCTTAGCGAAGCAGCTAAAATTGTTTACGGAGGCAAAAAAGAAACTAACGCTAACGGCGGGCCGACAAGCCAGCAAATTGAGACCGCAAAGTGGTTTGTTAAAGATGAAGCCGATTGGAACGAAAAACATCCAGATAAGCCATATCCGTATAAAGACAAAGCCAGAGCTTCTCATAATCTTCTTGGCAGCGTTGTTACTGGCGGGGAACAATCACGTTCAGTGCCGCAAAACATCAACGATTACGATGAGGTTCAAGACTGGCTTACTCAGTTAAAAGCTGCGGCTGGCGGCGAGTGGAGCGACGCGCAGTTAGCGCAGTTGGCTAGGCAGATGGTTAGAAAAATGCTCGGCCAGAATAGTGGCTATCTGGAGCAAGCTCTGAAAGACCGCGGCTGGATATGATAAAAGGAGCGCGACCGAAACATGGATGACAAAAAACAAAAATACAATTTTAACTTCGGCTCATCTCAGCGTCCGATGTACGACTTTTCTTTCCTGCAAGATTTAAACCCGGAAGCCTTGACCCCGAACAACTCGGTTCCGAACAACAACGACGATGACAACATTCTGCAAGCTGCTGGCTATGGCTTGTTGAGCGCTGCTGGTAATGTAATCCGCGCTGGCGGCAATCTGCTTAACTACTACGGCAAGCCAGCCTATATGACAGAAGAAGAATGGGACAAGCAGATGCAAGCCGACGGTGGTTTGAGCGCTTGGGCGAACAGAACCAACAAAAGCATTGAGAAGTTTGGCGAAGAGTTTGAAAAAGAGCACTCGCGCAACTACAGCGACCCCTTGGGCGCCAACTCTATAGCTGCTGCCGTAGGCAGTATAGTACCCTACGCTATCGGACTTGGCATAACCGCGAAAGCTGGTGCTCCAACAGCGGCCGAAAAGTTTGCTGCAGAGCAAGGCGCTGCGGCAATCGTAAGAAAAGGTGCGCCGTTCTTGAGCAAAATAGCAGGAAAATACGGTGCAAGTGTAGCAGAGTCTGCACCGAAATATCTTGCGCCTGTTTTAGCTAACATTTCTCTTGGTCAAAAGCAAGCGTTTCCAGAAGCGCTGCTGGAAAGTGTTACTAGCGGCAAACTCGACTATATAGAAAAAGCTAAGCAGAACGGCACGTACGTTCCCGGAGAAACAGAGGTAGAGGCAGAGCGCGTAGCGAAGGGCGTTCTGGCCGACAACTTGATGTTTATTACAGGCACTGATACCTTGCAGGATGCGTTGATTGCAGCGACTGGCAAAACGAAAGTCGGCATGGCGCTTAAAATTTTGACAAGCATGGGTGTCAATTCCGCACAGGAAGTCGGGCAGCAGATTATCCCGAAAATGGAAGCTGGTGAATCTTGGTCATTCAGTGACCCGGATGTTATCGTTTCCGGCATCGCTGGCGCTATCGGCGCTGGCATCCCACACGCAGCCGCTGGCGCTTACGGCAAGGTGTTCGCTCCGTCAGAAGCGGATGATGTGTTAGACACTGTAAACACAGGCGCAGACAACAACGGAACAGAGCAAATCGCCGCTCCGCAAACAGATGAGTTTGAATCTCTGGTAAGCGCTATAGGAGGCCAAGAGAGCGAGGGTAGTGGTGGCTATAACGCCGTGAATGGCCGTACAGGTGCAAGTGGCAAGTACCAGATTATGCCGGATAACTGGCCTAGCTGGGCAGAAGAAGCTGGCTTGTCAGCCGATGCTCCCATGACACCAGAAAACCAAGAAATAGTTGCGCGTCACAAGCTCAGAGAATACTATGACAAATACGGCGCGCGTGGTGCAGCTATCGCATGGTACGGCGGCGAAGGCGCATTGAACTACAGTGACGAGGCACTTAACCGCAAGCAAGGAAACGGCAACGAGCCTTCTATAAACGAATACGCCAACGATGTTATGTCGCGTATGGGCAAGTCTGGCAATATGGCGACAACTGCCCCTAAATACAAAGAAGCTAAAAGCTTCTTGGAGCAGTATCTTGAATCTGAGGCACAGGCTGGAGACGAGTACAACAACGTAGCAGACTTGATTGACACTGGTTCGGACGAGGACGTTATTGCGAAAGCCATTGAACTTGGCTACGGCAAGGACACCGAGCAACAACAGCAACAACAACCTCAAGGTTCAGAGTCAGCATCTGCCGTTGAAGAACCGCCTGTTGAGCAACAACAGCAGCAGCCAGTAGAGCAGCCGTCGGAGCAGCCAACAGTTACTCCTGCGACAACCCCGGAAGGACAGGTGCAAACAGCAATCAATGCCGTAAACTCGGCTGTAGACAAAGTGGTTAACGGGACTTCTAACCCAGTGACAACCAACACTACCAACACTACCAACACTGCCAACACGGCTCAACCGGTGCAAGGCGTCGATACTATCACTCCGAATGTTGGACCGAAACTAACCGTTGCCAAAGACCCGAAAACAGAAAACAAAATCATAAATTTGCGCAAGTCTCTGAACAATCTAGCTGACAGCAAAGGCAACAAAAAAGTTACTTTAACTGACGACGAGGTTGCAAAGGTAAAAGAAGCAGCGGGAAGCGACGACCTCGACACATTGATTGAGGTCGTCAAAAAATACGGCTACCGTATCGGTAAGGATATTATCGACGAAGCCAAACGCCGCGCAGACGACCGTCGCAACGGGCTTGTCGGAGACGAATGGACTGACGCAGAATTAGACCATACAACTAAATCTTTGAAAGGCAACTTAAAGAGCCGCTATGTTTATAAGAATACCGGAAACTTAAACTGGGAAAGCATGAAGGGTTCCAAAAAAGTACAGGAAATCTTGAAGAACTCAGAATACGATGGCATTGGAACCAGAGCGGCTCAAGGCGATGCCGAAGCCAGAGAAAAATTAAACAACCTTCACCCATTAGAAAAACTTGCGTTGTTAGACCGCGCAAGAAAAGCCAAAAAGGGCGAGGGGCAAGACGCGGTGGTGCCAAAACCCATTGTTCCGAACGAAAGCGGAGACAATTCTAACGGCGCCGGAAATAACGCGCAGCCGCCAACAAACAAAGGCGGTGGAGGCGCGTCAGGAGCAAAGCCAGCCGACAAAAACACTGTCAAGGCGTCTGAGCGTGACGAGGATGGCTGGCCGCTTGAAATAGGCAGCTTTAAACAGGTTGGCGACGCAAGCGATACGGAAACCCGCGAATACTACAGCAGCGCGCACAGCGACGATGACAAGCCAGACCGTGTTACCGTTGAGCGCATTACTGATAAAGAATACGAGATTACTTTCAACAAGGGCGGCAAGGACGGGAGCTTTGAAGCAAGCTCTATGGAAGAAGTCGAAGATATTATCGCAAATGTCGACGGCTCAAAAATTGAGCGCAGCCAGAATACGCCTAGTGAAGAACCCGGCGAGCAGCCCAGCAGCAAGGGCGAAGAACCCATTGACAAGGGCGAAAAGCCTAGCGACGAAGGCGAGCAGCCCAGCGATAAGGGCGACAAACCTAGCAACGAAGGTGAAAACCCAAACGAAGAACCTAGCGAAGAACCCAGCAATAAAGGAGATGAACCAATCCCGCAGTTTTTTCAATCCATTATAGATGCCGGGTTTGCCACCACTGACATGATGCACATTTTCGACAACCCGAGCGAAGGCGAAGAAAATGTGACAGACACAGAAGGCGACGACGGCGAGATTGAAAATCTGGTAAACACCCAAACGCTTGAAAAAGAAGCAGAGGCGACTACCGAGGCCGAAGATAAGTTAATGAAGATAATCGACCTTCTTGGTGAGAAAGAGCAGAAGCAGGTTAAAACTTATCTTACAAAGCAACCGACCGATAAGGAATTTTTGCTCGGCCTGTTAGGGAAACACCCAAAACTTTTATTCTCCGAGGTCTCAGACAAATCGTCAAAGAGCGGCACAAGGCTTATTTATTATGTTATCAGCGACGCCGATGAACGCCCCACGAGAGTTGCAAAGATGCTGAAACCGCTGCTCTTTAAACTTCAAGTTTTAGAAAATGGCAGTGATGTTATCGGAAGCCTCGACGAATACAACAAGGAACGCAAGAAAGTAGCAGACGCTGCAAGAAAAGAGATTCTTGGAATTAAAGACAAGGACGAGGAAGATGACAAATACAAAAGTGAAATAACAATCGACGACTATGACGATTATATTGCAGAGATAGAAAAAGAAGAAGAAGAAGGCCGAGAGAACGCTAACGAAGCTGATATTCTACTGTCCTCTGATGCGCCTGTTAAGGATTCTAAAGGCAAGGCGTTGACGCTGGACAACGGAACTCTGCTGGCAGAAGATGATGGTAGCCCGCTTACTTGGGATGCACTTATTCGTAAAATCGCATTTCGAGACCTGCAGCTAGACGATAGCAAAAACTTTGAAAAGCTCAGAAAAGAATTTGAGCTGTCTGATGACGAGCTGGATATAGTCGAGAGCTATTACTACGAACTTAGTGATAAATTCCAAGGGCAAGTAAAAACAACAGCCCGTGGCGGTTATAAAGCAAAGAACAATGCAGCCATCGAGGCGATTTTGGCAGTTGAAAAAGTTCTTCCTTCGTTGAAAGACCCGGCTACAGCCGAGGATGACGTACCTCGTCGCACGGTAGAAATGCTGGAAAAAGAAAACCCCGATGTGCCTGTCGAATCTATGGAGCCGCAAGAAATCATTGATGCGGCTCGCAGAGTCATCAGAGAAAAGAAGGTCGAGAAATACAGAGACTTTTTAGGTGAAGTCAAAAAACAAAAGGATGCCGTGAAAAAAGCGGAGGAAAATCTCGACGCAGCAACTCAAAAGCAAGGCGATGAACTCGGAGGCAACGAAGCTGTTGTCAAGGCAACTGAAGAACTCAAAAACGCAAAAGAGAGTGGGAAAGTAGAAGAGGTTAAAAAAGCGGAAGCTAAGTTAAAAAAAGCTGAATCGAGCTTGCAAAAAGCGACAACCGATGCGACCAAGGGTAGCTCTTCCGGACTTAAAGTAGAAGCCGCAGAAAGAGCGCTTGATAAAGAAAAACAAAAACTCGATGAGCTGGAAAGCGAAGTGAGCGCTCTCGAAAAAAGACTGGTCAACGATGATGCAAGCGTCCAAGAGGCCTCGAAGAAAATCCCTGTTGCAAAAAGACGAGTTGCGGATGCAAAAAAGGCTGTGGCTGGCAGCAAAGAAGAAAATCTTGCAGATGCAAAAAAGGAACTTGAAAAAGCAGAGAACGCATTGAAGAAGGCGGAAGAAAAGCTTGCAGATGCGCGCTCTAAAGTCCTTGATGAAATAAAAGGAAAGGAAAACGAGAAACCTCAAGAGCAAACAGATGCTACAGACGCAGACGGCGTAGAAGGCAACATCAACCAAGAAGATGTGGAAGCGGCCGCTGCGCTGGTGCAAGAATGGACCGAGAAGTTTTTTAAAGTAGAGGAAAGCGGCGAGAAATCCAACAACCTAGCTTATTATGATGCGGGTATTTTTACAAAACTGTTAGCTATTGGTGGAAAACAGCTCGAAGAAAACTTTGTTAGAGCTAGAGCTAAATTTAACGCATGGCGAATGTCAGTTACTACGATTATAAAGGCGGGGTTAAATAAGGCTGTGCAAGCTGGCAAAGTAGCTACAGAACGTGCGCAACGCGCCGTGCGATTTATTGACGGCACTATAAGAGCCGCTTGGGAATTTCTTAGCAACGTACCAGAGCGGATTTCCCTTAAAGCAGATGATGCAAAAATTTCAAGCTGGCAACAAGCTTTGTTTGTTGCTCAACTCGCTCAAAACAATAACCTCAGTCCGAAGCAAGCTAAGGAAATGTTGCAAAAGCGAAACCCCGCACTGTACGAAGAAATCAAAGATTATTTCGATGCAGCGCGCAAAGCTTTGAAAGCATATCCTAGACAGGGCGACGAAAATATGGTAGACTTAGGACAAGATGAGAATGGAGGTGGCGGCGATGAGTCTATACGAACTCCCAGAGAACCTAATCAAAGCAATAGTGGACGAGGGAATGAAAACGGCGTGGAAGGAGAGCCTGTCACTCCCGACGGAGGCAGCCAGAACCCGAGCGAAGGCAATAATCCGCAAGCGGATAATGGAGAGCAGGGGGTTGAGGGCGTTCCCGGAGGACGCGCAAATGGCGGCGAGAATGTTTCTGGAAGTGGGACCGCTACTGGCGGAGCACGAGGCAATCAGCAAGGCGGTCAAAAAACATCCGATGCTTCGCAACGCGGCACCGGAGATTCTGGACAGAAGCGAAGCGAAGGCACTGGCAGCGGCGGAGTTTCCATTCGCGACAAACAGAGCCAAGGACTTTCTGGGAATACTTCTGTGGAGAATGAAAGGAACGGTCAATCCTCCGATGAAGCTACCGAAAGATTAAAAAAACAACAACAAGTAAAAGATGATACGCCAATCAAGGCAGCGGATGAAGCTAACATAGCTGAAACGCTGCCTTTGTTGTATTCGGAACAACATGAGGATATAAAGGCGATAGAAAAGCGTCTGTATTCCAACGACAAGCCGGGTATGCTGGTTGCAAACGGTACAGGCACTGGCAAGACATTAACTGCGCTCGGCGTTATTAAACGCCAGATAATGAACGGCAAAAAGAAAATACTGATAATCGTTCCCAGCCAAGATATTGCCAACGACGCTTGGGTGAAGGACGGCAAACTCTTAGGAATAGATGAGTTCGCGTATCTCGGCAACGGCAAGACTGTAGATGGCGTTCCAAACATAATCAGCTATTCCTCCTTGGCGACAAACAAGCACGTCCAAGAGGTAGACTGGGATTTGATTGTCTGTGACGAGGCTCACCACATTGCATCTGGACAAAAAAGAACAGACGTCAATGGCAAACCCGATGAAATTGGTGTATACACAACTGCTTTCAGAGGTCTGTTTGGACATAAGCAAGGCGGATTTAGTGGATATATGCGCATCAAGTACAGCGAATTGTACAAGCAACTTGACGGTCTGAAAGAAAAGAACGATTCGCTGAGCGAGAAAATATCAAAGCTCAATGAGGCAGCAAACTCACGCGCTCTAACTCCGAAAGAGCAAGAGCGGTTGAGTAAGTTTAAGACTGAATCTCCTAAACTCGAAAACGAAATAAAGGCGTTGAGGGTGAAACTCTACAAGATTGAAGAGAAAGAGCGCCCGCTGTACGCCCAGAGAAAAAAGGAAGCCAGCACTAAAACCTTGCTGCTTTCCGCAACACCATTTGCTTATCCGCAGAACGCCTACTATGCAGAAGGGTTGCTGTTTGATTATGCCGACAGTCGCTTCGGTGGAAGCTCTGGCGGCTTCTTAACCAAAGTATTCAGTTTCGTGGTCCAGAAAAGCGGCAAAATAGTCCCAGCAAAAGACAGATACGGCCAAGTGTTAGACACTACCGTAAAAGAAATCGCCTTCCACGATAAACTCGTAGAGGACGGCGCAATGGTCAACAGACGATTGGTCGGAGACAAGGACTACAACAGACGCTTCATAAAGGTTAAAACAAACAATGTAACCGAAAAGCTGAAAGAAATAGCTCATGTAATGGGTGCTATCTCCGGCGCTGGTGGCGAGATTGCTTTGTCGGAAAAAGGAAAGGTAGTAGAGGAAGCGAAAAAACGAGCAGCGGAAGATGCTCCGATTCCGAGTGGCAAGGGCAAAGAAGGCTCGTTTGCAGATTTGTGGCTATCCAGAATGAATATGGCGCTTGACTTTGTGTTGGAAACAGAGAAAGCGAGCGCTTCCGTGCCAGTAATCAAATCTTATCTTTCCAGAGGAAAGAAGGTTGTACTGTACCACGACCTCAAAGAAAGCAGAATCACAAGACCGTTTGAGCTGACGGATGCTGAGTACAAAAGAATGAACGCGGAGCAAAAGAAGCAGTACAATGCGTTCAAGAAAATGTTCCCGGAATACATTGACTTAGACCTGTCTCAAGAGCTGTCTGCTATAAACATCATCAAAGAAGCCTTTGGCGATAAAGTTAGATTTGTTAACGGCAACGAATCGGATAGCAAAAGAAAGGCGGCTGTAAAAGAATTTAACGACGACAATAGCGGCGTTGATATTATTATGGTCACTTCTGCTGCTGGCCAAGAGGGCATTTCCTTGCACGACAAAACTGGCGCACACCCTAGAGTTTTAATCAACCTTGGATTGCCCGTAAGACCTACCGCGGCAATCCAGATTGAAGGCCGCATATACAGATACGGAGCGAAATCTGATGCTATGTTTAGGTATCTGGTTACAGGCTCACCAGACGAGCAAAACGCTTTTTACGAAAAAATAGCAACTCGCTCTAAAACCGCAGAAAACATGGCTCTCGGTAGTGAAGCGCGCGCGCTAGACATTGCGTTTCAGAACGGCTTTTTCTCTGCTGTTAACAACTTAGGGAAAAAATTTGACTATGCAACCGATGAGGAAAGCACAGGCGGTAAAGAATCTGATAGCCAATCCAGAGAGGCAGCAAGGAAGGACTTGCTTAACGCCGCTGCTGCTTCCGACGATATTTCCTTCAAGGCTGCTGTTAAGCGATTGGTAGACGCTGAGCGCGAAAGCGAAATCGCAAGAAAGCAGGAAGAAGTTCTGACGGAAGATAACGAGAAGAAATTCTTGAGAACCTTAAAGGACGCTTTCAGCGGCAGCAAGATTGCAACAGTAGCCGACGGCGTACACGTAGTTGAACTTCCAAACGGCAATAACCTTTGGATTGACACCAACACATCGCAAGCTGCTATCTTGGGTAAGATGACATATGAGCAGAAGAAGCAGATGCTGAGCGCGGCTGATATTAAGTCATCTGGCTTTGTAATCCGCGGATATTACGGTAAGGAAGCCGTTAACGAAGCGGGCGGTGAAGTGGTTGATGTAATCAGACTGACCGAGGCGGCAAATGACGCTACGGTTTATCACGAAGTCATGCACTTTGTTCACAGAACTTTACTGAAACCTTCTGAAATAGAGCATCTATATCGTTACTACAGATACAAGCTCAAGAAGCAAATGGGCGAAGCCGCTTTCAATAAGCTCACGGAAGAACAAGTCAGAAAGCGTTGTGAAGAAATGGAGTGCGACGACTACGCTGCATTTGTGCAAGAGGACAAACGCCCGAAGAATCTTGCAGAGCGAATCGTTTGGAAGATTCAAAAATGGGTAGCTGGACTTGCCAAAAAGTTCGGTATAGATACCGACACGGGCATTTTCCTTTCCGTCAAGAGCGGCAAAATGTTCAACCGAGGAACAAATGAGAGTGGTAGAACGGGACGACAGTATAATGCGGCTATGTATAAAAACAAAGCCAGCGACTTCCCAAGCTTTAAAGAAAAAGTTCTTAGTGGAGAAGTCAAACTGGCTTCTAAGACGTATTTTGCTTATAATGTTGATGGACAAATTATCAGAATTGCGGGGGATGCTGTTAATCATGTAGAAGATGAGCATCATCTGACTGATGAAGAATGGATTGATGCTTTAGATGGGTTATCTGAACCAGAAGCAGTTTATTACGGGAATAAAGAGCAAGGTCAGAGAGGCAAGCCGATGGTATTCAAAACTAGCGGAAGCAGAAGCTCCAAGTACGGCGTAGTGCTTGAATTCTCACCTAGCGGGGAAATCTACCTCAAGACACTTTACAAAGGCACGGACTCCAGTATAGATGATTCCATAAAAAAAAGAGGAGCTGCCGGGCGCTTCTTACCAGATGGTAAGTCCGCTGTTCCGAACAGTCATCCTCTATCTATATATAGTGTACAACAAGGTGTTATGGATGTCAACGAAAAAGAGGAACAATCCTACTCCGCAACTGAGCAATCAGATGGCAAGCTAAACTTCAAGGTAACTCCTATCGAAGAAGTAAATGGCAAAGCCTTGCCGGATGACTTACGAGCCGTGGTTGCCGAAGCCAATCGCGAGGCAGATGAAGCTGGTGTTAAAGCTGGCGAAATCAAAACCAAAATCAATAAAATGACCGACCGTGCGAAAGATGCAGTTGGTGGTATCTTCGAGGCGACGTTGCGCAGCCCAAGCCGTCTTGCCGAAAAGAGTCCTGTGTTTAGAAGTTTCTACAACATTTATTCAAAAGCCCAAGAAACCCAAGAAAAACTTCGCGCTAGGTGGAGAAAGCAATTCCAGACATTTGTTGGCATGTTAAAAGACAACCAGCAATTCGACGATTATTTAGACCTTTTGCAGTCCGGCGAGATGGAGCAAAAAGAGTATACGTTGAAAGAGCTGCAAGATGCTGGGTATGACAAGAACGTCGTCGAAGCTTATGTCCGCACACGCCAGCTCATTCGCAATGTGTGGAGTTCAGTAAACGACGCACATAGAGGTCTGACACATATTCGTGAAACCCTGAGCGCGAAAGAGTTCAAGACACTGATGAAGGAACCGTTTTTGGAGAATGTAGAAGTTCTCGTGTCCGACGGCTCCAAGAAAGATTCTAATGCCAAAAAATGGGTGCCAGCATCAAAGCTGGAGAAGATTGTGAATGGCGTAGAGTACGAGGTGCGCTATGACAAGCCAAGAGTTTATACAAGCTCTTCCAAGGAAGTTGTGACTCCAGAGCAGTTGAAAGAGCTGCAAAACAGCCCGTATGCTGTCGTGTCAGCGGTTGTCGAGAAGCGCATCGGCGAGGACGGTCCTGTATATTACGAAGCCAAAGTGAAGCGCGTAGCTCCGCCGATTGGAAAAATCGCTGGCTATTTACCGCACATCTTTGAGCAGTGGATGGTTCTGGCGGAAACCAAAGACGGACTTGTGCCTGTTGGAAGCGGCAAGAATTTGAAAGAAGCCTATAAGGCAGCTCAATATTTGCAGCAAAACGGCGGCGAAAAAGTCACTTTCCAAATCGCACCCAAGTTCTTCGACCCCAATAGATACTTGGGCGACGAAAACAATTCTGCTGGCGGTAAGAAATCTTCTCTCGTTGTTAGTGATGCAGAATATATCGCACTGCAAAGAGCCATTGTTGACAACTGCAAGATGAGCGTACCGGAAGCAAGAGATGCACTGAAGGGCGTTGTGGGCCGTACAAACCGCAACCGCTTCTTTGGCAATCTGCGCCACAGAAAAGGCAGAGTTGGCTATAACTCCAATGTCATCAATTCTTTGGACAGATACTTTACAATGTCGTCCAGATATTGTGCTTTGCAGCCAGCGAAGCAGAAGTCGATAAAACTGTTCGAGAGGACCTTCGGACGTTGGGACAAAGAGTATGGCGGCAAAGAGGCGATGGCTAACATCATCAAACGCTATATTCGTCATAACAACGGCACTCCGAACTATCTTGAATCCATGATTAACAGCATGATTGCCAAAAACGACTGGCTGCTGAAGAATCTGAACGCTAATTATGGCGACAGACTGGGTGTAGCACTTGCCGGAAACATCAACGGATTTTTAAGCAAGAGCCTTTTGGGCTTCTTGAATGTATCATCCGCTCTCGTCAATATGACGCAGTTGGTCAATACGGTGGCATTGATAGGTGCAGGACATACAGCGCATGGCATGTCGGCACTGAAAAACATGAGCCTTTCTGACAGGAAGATTTTGGCGGAGGTTGGTGTTCCCTATAACATCGGACTTGACACCCCTAGCGGTTTCTCTAAGCGTAGAACTGCTATTGAAGGCAAGCACCAAGGCTTTGAGCGCTTACGTTCCATGGTCAGCAAGGCCGGAGATAAAGGCATGTATTTCTTCAAAAAAGCCGATGAAATTACAAGGGCTGTGGCTGTTTTGGGCGCGTACAATGAAGCGATAAAAGACAAAGGGATGAGCCACAAACAAGCGATAGCTTATGCTAGACGCATAAATCGTGAAGCCAACTTCGATTACGGCTCATCTGACGCTCCGGGCATCTATCAGATGTTTAGCGGAACAGTTCTTGGCGACTTGGGCCTGCTGTTCCAGAAATACCCCATGAAAGAATGGGAGCTGATGATGTCGCTTATGCCGCACTTTGGCAAAGGAACGAAAGCACAAAAGGCAAGATTCTGGGCAACATACCTTCTCATGGCTGGCTTTGCAGGATTGCCCGGCGGAGACTGGCTGGATGAGTTCTTGGAGAAAATACTGGGATATAAGCCATCCAGTGTTTTGAAAATGGAGTTGTTTAAAAACCTTGGAGATAACCCGGTTTCAAGAACGCTTGTATATGGCATCTTCTCTAATCTCGGTGTAGATATTTCCAGACGAGTTGGCATGTCTAGCATGTTCCCGGACTACGATTCTTTGCTGGGATATTTAGCAGGCCCTGCTGGCAGCGTAATCCCCGGCAGCATCGTCAACGCAATGTCTGGCGATTACATCAAAGCCATGAAAACAATTAACCCGGCTATGGGTAATATCGCAGAGGCGCTGCGCGGCTATAGCACTAACTCCAAGGGCCAAGTATCGTATAAGTACGAAGGCACAGAAAGATACCTCAAGGGTATGGGATTTAGACCTGTAGGCCAGAGTTTGGCGTCGGATATGTCATCTGCGACATACGCTGAAAAAACACGCACTAAAGACAAAAGGCAGAAACTGTTAATGGACGCTGCGAGAAAGCGCGCCGATGGCGAAAGGCTTACCGCAGCAGAGATGACAGAGCTTAGAAAGAACGGCATAACAGGCGCGCAACTGAAAAAGGCTGTTGGTGATTTAACATTAACAACCACCGAACGCACGCAGAAATATATGTCGAAACAGCAGAAAAAAGATTTTGCTGATGTACCCACATTGGGTAAATAAAGTCGGGGGAGCCGTTACCTAGGAACGGCTGTATATAAAAGAGCCACTGCTTGCGCGGTGGCTCAAACTATTTTCTGAGAGGTGAAAAATGGACTTAGAGTTACTGAGCTTTTTGATTAGCGGGCTGGCGTTTACGGGGGCTTGGCTGATTGTTCAGCCGCAGAGAGTTGAGAACGATGCACTGCATCAGAGCATTGACAACAACACGCTTGCGGTGAAAGAGCTAACCAAGGTTATAAACGACATTCGTGTAGCACAGGCTACTACCGAGGAACAGTTAAATTCCTTGCTGCTGCGCTATCAAGAGGTTAAAAAAGAGGTCGATGACGTTCGTAAGTGCTGCTGCTCCAAAGGTGCTGATGACTGATGTTCAGCAAGTTCAAAGACTATCTCGGAAAATATATTGAGGTAGCAAAGAACAAAGTCAGCGATATGCAGTCGCCTATTAAATGGATGATAATGTCGTACTTTGCTTTGGTGGTACTGTTAGTGCTGACGTATTACGCAGCATGGTGCTACCAAGCGTGGTTCGGCAAAATCATAATGAGCGACTTGCTGGCGATAATAAAAGAAATGATAGGCCCCGCTATGATTGGCTTCGTGACATTTATTGCCGGGTGCTTTGTCGATGTAAACGGCAATGGCATACCCGACAAGTTTGAGGACGAAAAGGACGGTGAGAAACACGGACATCGTTGAAACAGATTTAAATTTTGACAGCTTAAACGAGCGCCAGAGCACAAACATGATTGTTGTACATCACACAGGCGACCCGTCAGACGATGATTTGTCTGCTGCCGAAATTCACGCATCACATAAGGCTCAAGGCTGGGCTGGCATCGGCTACCATTATGTCATTCGCAAGGATGGCACAGTGGAGCGAGGCAGACCTAGATGGGCTGTTGGTGCTCACACTTACGGCAGAAACAGAGATACTATCGGCATCCATGTGTGTGGCAATTTTGATATTGCAGAACCAACGGAAGCACAGTTGAGTTCCCTTTCGCAACTTATAGCTGAGTTGTGTAACATTTACGGACTTATTGCTTCCAGCGATATTGTAGTCGGACACAGAGATTTGATGGCTACGGCTTGTCCGGGCGAAAATCTCTATAATAAGATGCAGGATATTCGTGGCAACGCTGAATGGTATAGACTACATTGACGAAAGCGAGGTGGATAGACGATGATGGAGAACTTCAATAAACTTTTAGAGTACGTCACTGACAAGAAATTTTTGGCTGGACTTGTGTTGGGCTTTGCAGTAGGCTTCGTCTTATGATAACCAACTGGTGACAAAAATGTGAGCAGTTCAATAGGGGGACAGGTTGTCCCCCTGTACTGTTATATGAGGTAAAAATGGATGAATTTAAAACATTTATTAAAAACAATCGCCTTTTGTTTATTGCTCTTGCTATCTTCTTGTGCGTTGGTATCTGGTTCAGCTTCGGCGCAGGAAGCAGAACGCACGATAGCGGAAGCGGAGTACACGATAACGGAGAGCGAGCTGACGCTGTTCGACACGAGATTAGAACAGCTCGCGAGCAGCAACACAAAATTAGCGAGGGATTGCAGAGTGCTGAAAGCAGAGCTGGCAAAGTCACAAGCAGCATTGAGCGAAGCGCAAGCGCAAGCCGAGAAGCTGCAAGCAGAGCTGACAGCATTGAAGCAACAATCGAGCAGCAACGAGCTGCTATTGCAGACTGCCAACGAATCGTTAGAACTGTACGAGAAAGAGGTAAAAAGGCAGCAACGAATAATTAAGACACAGCGCAACATAGCATGGGTATTGCTAGGCGGCGCTTTAGCGGTGGCAATCGCAACATAATATGGACGATTTCAAAAAGCGTGCAAGGGACTGGCTACATAATTCGACGCGAGAAGAATTTTATGCCGTCTTGCACGAAGCAAAAGTCAGCCCTCGGCAATACGTTGTCTGTGAGAAGCGATTTGTCGACGGGTTGATGAACCACCAGATTGGCATGGAAATGAATATTTCCGATAAGACTGTTGAACGTGATGTTGCTGCTGCATATGAGTCTGTTTTACGTGTTTTGAAATCTAGGATAAAACGAAGCCCTTTAGGTGTACGACTTTGTATCGTGCGCCTAAAGGGCTTATTTTTTATGCGCCAAATGTCTGAATGATGAGGGAAAGTTGATAGAACGGTTTAACAAAAATATCGCAAAATATAAGTGTGAGGTGAGAACAATGTACGGACAACAATACGCACCAAATCCTTATACGGGGGCTGCACCGCAGATGCAACAGCGATTAAATTATTTGCAGCAGCAGATGCAGATGTATCAGCAACCGCAAATGCCTATGAGCCAGATGCCGCAAGCGTTAAAAGGCAGAGTGGTGACTGGTATAGATGAAGCGAAGGCTGCGCAGATAGACCTTGACGGCAGCAGCACCTTCTTTCCATGCCCGGCAGAGGGGAAGATTTACGAGAAGTCTATCGACCTCAACGGGCTGCCTGTATTCAGAGTTTACCAATTAAGTAATCCGCAGGAGCAGAAGCAAGTTGTATACGCTGAACGGAGTTGTGTGGATAACTTGATTCAACGTGTGGATAAATTAGAGAAACAGCTAGGAGGCATGAACCATGAACCCGATGCAAATAATGGCGATGTTACAGAATAGCGGTAATCCTATGCAGATGCTGACGCAAATGGCACAGCAAAACCCCATGATGGGGCGCGCTATGCAGATGGGCCAAGGCAAAAACGAGATGCAGTTGAAAGAAACTGTACGCAACCTTGCGAAGCAACGTGGCATGAGCGACGAACAGCTTCGTCAGATGCTATCTAATTTTGGCTTAACACTTTGATGCGCACAAGGTGTTATAAGATATTTTCACCGAAAGGAGTGAATGATAATGACTTTAGAAAACGGTGGCGCAGGTGTAGTACCTGTAATGGACATGAACCGCGGCTATGGCGACTGCATGGGCTTCGGCGGCGGCTGGTGGGCATGGATTCTCATTATTTTCGTAATGATGGGCGGTTGGGGAGGCAACTGGAACAATCGTGGCAACATGGGCGCTGAAATCTTTGCGAACGGTTCTATGACGCGCGACCAGATTGCTGACCAGTTTTCCATGCAAGACATCAAAGATGGCATCCGCGGTGTTCAGAACGGCCTGTGTGACGGCTTTTATGCTCAAAACACTACCATGCTTAATGGCTTTAACGGCGTTCAGCGTGATATTATGCAGACTGGCTATCAGCTTGGCAGCGAGATTGCACAAAATCGTTTTGCCGCTCAACAGTGCTGCTGCGAGACGAATCGCAACATCGACGCAGTACGTTACGAAAACGCGCGCAACACCTGTGACATTGTTAACGCAGTGAAAGAGGACGGCGAAAAGACCAGAGCAGTTCTGATTGCCAACCAGATTCAAGATTTGCGTGACAAGCTCGCAGACCGCGACCGTGATTTGCAGACTGCTAACTTCCAGTTGAGCCAACAGGCTCAGAGTGCTAACCTTATCGGCACACTGAGACCTTACCCGCAGCCCGCTTATCTGACAAATAGCCCATATCAGAGCATTGCTGCTAACGTAGCTGGTGCTTGTGGCTGCGCTTATAATGTAGGCTAAAAAAAGTTATGTGCATTAACTGCACTGTATTAGGGACGGTGCAAGCCGTCCCTATTGCTTTAACTAAAGAGGTGAAAACAAATGATTTGCAATCAGAAATCCGCATTAACAACAGTTGCAACGGCGGCGCAGACTGTAACAGCGAACGGCTTTGTGAGCTTCCCGACGAACAATCTTCTTACCGGTGTATCTATTAAGCATCCGGCAGGAAGTACAAGTGTTAACCTTATACAGGGGCTTTACCTTGTGACTTTGAACGCTGATATTACCCCGACTGCGGCAGGTGATATTGGTTTAAATCTTATTCGTAATGGCGTAGCGGTACCGGGAGCAGAAGCAACAGTGACAGGTGCAACTGGCGATACATATAATGTTAGCTTTGCTACGCTGATTCGCGTTTTGCCGAGTTGTTGCGTAATTAACAACAACTCCATGCTGCAAGTACAGGCGACCGCCGCTGGCACGATTACCAACGCTTCTCTGAGTGTTGTAAAAATGGCATAAGGAGGCAGACACTATGCACAAGCTAAAGAAATACTGGGAGCAAGTGAGCGCCAACCCGGAAAAGATTAAGGAAATGGAAGAAATAGTTTGTGAAGCGTTGGAGGAAATCCGCGGCCGCTGTCCGAGATTGTTTTGGGACACTGCATATAAGCTGCATTGTGTGGCTTATGGCCAGCACTTCGATGAAGAACTGGCGAAAAAGGCAGTATCTAAAATGAAAAATGTTGACGGCACATGCGGTGAACATTGGACGTATGAGCAAACTAGCCAACTTGCTGACCAGCAAGGGATTCAATGTAAGGCTGACTGGTACTACGTTATGAATATGCTGCATAGCGATTTTGCGGAAGTTCTGGGGAATGATGTGAATAACCACGTCAGAATGGCCAAAGCCTATATGTGCGACCCCGATGCTGCGGAAGGCAAAGTGTTTGACCTGTGGATAGCGGGCATGAGAGCCAAAAGAGAAGAATAAATTGAAACCACTATAAAAGCAGCCTAGTAAATCTGCAAACTAGGCTGCTTTGTGGTTCAAATTTGGTTGCAGATAGTATGAAAAAATAGGGCAAAATAGGGCAAATAAGATAAATAAAGCAAGACTCTCGAAAACCTCGAAAGCCTTGCTGTACAAGGGGTTGAGCCGTGTCAGTGATATTTACCACTATTTATTCGTAATCAGTAGGTCGCAAGTTCAAACCTTGTCAGTAGCTCCATTGAAAAACCGCCTAGGAATGGTATTTCTGGGCGTTTTCTTTTACCCAAAAATCAATCAGTAGGTAGTGTTTTGGTTGCAATGTGGTTCAACTTTTTTCGGTTGTTGAGGGCAAAGCAAGGCAAGATGCGGCAAGAATGTCTTCACGATTGCAGTTTTCTATATTAAAAACTTTCTCTACAAGTGAAGGCATTTGGCTGTCATAGCCGGGGATGGCGTGACCATAGAGGTTTAATGTGTGGCTTGGACGAGAGTGTCCCAGACGCTTTGCTACTTCTAGTATAGGCACACCTGCAGCAAGCAGCATTGACGCATGGGTATGGCGCAGACAATGAAATTTTCTGTAAGGGATTCCTGCTTTCTTCAATATCCGTTTCCACGTCTTGTCGATGTTCGTGGTCAAACACGGGTTGCCTTTGGCGTTTCTGATGATTTCCTCGTCTTTAAGCGCATACGCAGCTTGATAAAGTTCTGCCATTATACTCTTTGGCAAAGGAATCCGTCTGTATCCTGCTTTGGTCTTTGGTGGTTGAAGCTTTGCTACGCCATTAACTTCCACTAGGCTCTTGTTGATTTTTATAGCATCTCCGTCTAAATCCTGTGGCGTCAGGGCCAATATTTCTCCCATCCGACAGCCAGACGCGATTGCAACGGAAATAAGCAGATGATGCCTGCGAAGTCTTGCGTCGCTGTCGATGGTTTCCATAATTATATTCAGCTCTTCGGGAGAGAAAATCTCTACTTCTTTCGGCTCAGGCTTGAGCACTTCTACCCCAGCCATGAAGTCTTTTTCTATCAACCCTGTTGCAATGGCTTTTTTTGACGCACGGCAAAGCAGTTTTACCAATCTGTCTTTCATTCCGTCTGTCATGTCTGAGTTGTTGATATAGGACTGGACTGCAATGGGTGAAAGTTTTTGCAGCTCTACGTCTGCCAATGTTTCGTTAATATGCGCAGCGGTATTAGCGTAGTTCAAGAAGGTCTTTTCTCTCACTTTAGATTTAGCGAATACGCTGAGATACTGCAAAATCCATGTCCCTAGTGTCATGTCACTTTTCGCAACATAATTACCCTTGATGTATTTCGCTGCCATGCTCAAGCGCCAAGCGTTCGCTTCCACTTCTGTGTCGAACCTTTTGTGCGTTCTGTGACCTTGCGGGTCGGCGACGGAAGCGTGCCATTTGCCTCTGTTTGTTTCGTAATATATAGAGCCTTCTCTATATTTTGCCATAATTTTTTCTCCTTTCTGACAAAAACCGCGCTCAAACCCCCTTGTTACTTACTCTATGGTTCTGTTAAAATATAAGTGTGAAGTTCATTCGGCATATCTCCATTTGGAGTCACAATCCCTTCTTTCTTTATTTATAGTGTTTGCAAAAAGGCCTCCGGTGTACGGAGGCCTTTTTGTTTTCCCTGCAGTTCGCTTCAAACAGCTAAAAAGCATTGACCGTTCTCCACCATGGAGCGCGGTCTTTTTTTATTGCGGATTGTCATCGTTTGGCTTTTGCTCACGTCGGCTACCGTCGGGTGAGTAGACAGTCAAAAAGGGCGCGTTTCCTCGACCAACAGTAGCCGTAAAATACCGATAGCCACCATTCTTGATTTCGAGGACAGTTCACAAAACAATTCGTGAGCAATAGCCTTTTGATGCAGTTCTTCGTCAGTCGTCATTGTTTTCGCCTCCTTCGTTCTGGATTTTATGGAGCTGCTGCTCTACCATATCTTGGACATCAATGCCTTGTGCCTTGAGGCTTTGGGACATGATTAGGTAAGCAACAGACATAAGCTGATTTTTAGACTGTTCGTCAAGGCTATCGTAAACACCAAGGAGCTTCTCATGGTCGCTTCTTACGGCAGGTTTTTCAGAAATAAAATTTTCAATGTTTGTTTTGCAAGGCGAGCCATCAAGTAAGTAGTCAATGGAAACATTAAATAATTTAGCGAGCTTCGCAATAGACTCACTGTCAATTTTTGTTTTTCCGTTTTCCCAATAGGAATAGGTGTTTTGATTTACGCCTACATACGTTGCAACTTCCCTTTGTGTCAAGCCGCTGGCCTTTCTCACTTCCTTTAAACGCATTACAGTTACACCTCCCTAAATTCTCAATTTCAAACCCCACTATATTATCAATATAATTGATAATCGAGAAAAAATCAAGAAGTGAAAAAATCTTTGATAAAATCTTGATAAAACGCTTGACTTATCAATGACAGTGATATATAATATCAATACAGTTGATAAACTGCTGATGGAAAATTGATAAATGGGGGTGAATTCGACAGTGAACATCAAAAAAGCTAGAGAAAAAGTTGGGTTAACCCAACAAGAACTAGCTAATGAATTAGGCGTTGTCCAATCTACCGTTGCAATGTGGGAAACTCAAAATTCTTTGCCCCGAGCTGATAAATTGCCAGCGCTGGCCAAGGTTCTTGGCTGCACGATTGACGAGCTGCTAGATGTTCCAAATGAAGGTAAGTGAGTAATTCTCGTAATCTTCACCTATAATATTGCAGATTTTGTCCTCAATGGAGTCTTTGACTATTGGCGGTAACTGTTCGATGAACTTTTGTAGAAACACCGAATTGTCATCAGGCTCATTCGACGGTGAAAGAGTGATATACAGGGAATTTGTAGCAGCATCAGCTTCAATGTCAACGAAAGCAGCACATGTTGTTGTCCGCTTATTGGCAGTGATGGAGAAATTCGCAATACTGCAATTCGGATTTTGATACTCGATGCAAAGAGTATAGTCAAGCGGAAGATACGTAAAGAACTGTGTTGGGGATATGCTCAAATAAGAGCACAGCGTATTCAAGGTTTCAAATTGAATGCCTTGACTGAGATTATTGCACAAGGCGGTCAACGTAGTGCGAGATATGCCGGTATCTTTTGATACTTTGCTAATCCGAAGATTTCTTTCAGCAAGAAGCACATTAAGGTTTACTAGCAACATAATAAAACACCTCCTTTTAAATTGTACAGCATATTGAACAAAAAAGCTATTGACAATACAATTTGAATATTGTACAATACAAAATACAAAATGCACAGTGCATTGAACAAAAGAGAGGGGTGGAAAAAGGAGATGTACAGTGTGATAGACAATAAATTTTCTATGATACTTGGAGCGAAGCGGTTAAAGATAACCGACGTAGCCAAAAACACTGGAATATCCAGAACAACGCTCACCAATTTATACTATGACCGCAACGCAGCTATATCGCTGGACACACTAGATAGGTTGTGCAACTACTTGCAGTGCGGCATAGGTGACTTGTTTGAATACAAGCAAAATGACGAGCTGCTGAAAGGAGATGAGTAAATGGAGCAATTAGAAAGTTACATCCAATACTGTTTGGACGAGGAATTTATGTCAGATAACGACAAAGAAAAAATCGCTCAACGAATCAAGGAGATTTGCAAGCAACTTGATGGGTTGAGCGAAAGCGAAATGGAACTGGTGAAAAATGTAATTGAAAAATTGAAAACAGGTTACTGTTTTTTCAAGATTTCTGAGTGAGATATAAACTGCTCTATTTTGCCATAAGCGAATTGATAGTGTTCTAAATATTCTTCCACGCTGGTGTGCTTAGAAAACCTAGAGCGCAGATAATCCATAGTCATTTCGTGAACTTGTTGTTCTTTATCCAAAATAATCACCTCGGTTCTGTAATTAATATTATAGCACAGAGGGTTAAGAAAGAAGGTAATGCAATGAATGAATTAAAGATTTTTGAGAATCCTGCGTTCGGCAAGATTCGAGTAGTGGAGCAAGGCGGCGAGCCTTGGTTCATCGGCAAGGACGTTTGCGAAGCATTGGGTTATAGCAATTCTCGCAAGGCTCTTGGCGACCATGTGAAAGAAAATCATAAAAATACCGTAACGATTCGTGACGGTATTGGTAATCCCAATAAAACCGTCATCGACGAAGCTGGCCTGTACGGTTTAGTGATGCGCTCCAAGCTTCCGCAAGCCGAAGAGTTTCAAGAGTGGGTGACAGCGGAAGTTCTGCCCGCTATCCGCAAGACTGGCGGCTACATCGCTGGCAGTGAGAAGATGAGCGATGCGGAGCTGATGGCGAAAGCAGTGCTCGTGGCGCAAGCTACCATTAAAGAGCGCGATGCACGTATCAAGGAGTTGGAGAGCGACACGCAGCGCATGAAGCCGAAGGAAATCTTTGCCGATGCAGTTTCTGCGAGCGACCAAACAATTTTGATTGGTGATTTAGCAAAGCTCATCAAGCAGAATGGCCACGATATAGGCCAGAAGCGCATGTTTGAGTGGCTGCGTAATAACGGCTATTTGATTAAACGCCAAGGTGCTGATTATAACAGCCCGACGCAGAGAGCTATGGAGTTAGGCTTGTTCCGCATCAAGGAAACGGCGGTTACACATAGCGATGGCCATGTAACCGTCAGCAAGACAGTTAAGGTGACTGGCAAAGGGCAAGCTTATTTTGTCAATAAACTGCTGGGAGCAAAAGGAGCGTGAGCTTAATGGAACTCATGGGAATCAAGGAGTTTTCCGAGAGCCGCAACATAAGCGATAAAATGCTGCGGGAACTTATTAAGCAAGGCAAGGTCTCTGCCGGAAGATACGGCAGAAAGTGGCTGTTGGTAGCAGATGTTGTTGACCAGCAACTGAGAGAAATGTTCGCACCACCCGCGAAGCAGGACAAGGTGCGGAATGTAAAGAAAGGGCGCTATCAGAGCGCGCTCAAAGCACTATTAGATTGAGGGAGTGGGTATCATGAAAACTGTACTCAAAATTGCGGTCGTTGGAATCTTGGCGCTGCTGATTAGCGGATTCGACACCGACTATCTTGCAAGCAGAGAGAAGCCGACATATCGCAAGATTTGCCATACAGTACAAAGCGGCGAAACGCTTTGGGAGATTGCCGAAAGATACTACGATGGCAGCAAGCCGTTTGGTGAGTTCGTGCATGAGCTGAGTGAAAACAATGGCTTTGGCATCGGCAAGCGACAACACTTGCAGGTCGGCGAAACAATCATCGTAAAGATTGAGGATGCCAAATGATAGTGAAGCGCAAACATATCTGTCAAGAGAATTACGTTAAAGCTCATTCTCACAGCTTTCAAACGGAAGCGGCTGTCACCCACAAGTGCAGTAACATCCAGTTTCGAGAGAACTGGTATGCACTATATATATCCATAATCAAAAACGTGAGCATCAACAGCGCGTTGGATTTCATGGATGCAAAGCCGGAATACAAGAAGGTTCCGAGGCCACCGCGCCCCAAGGTGCCTTCGCTGTGCGACCTTGAGAGTGAATCATATTATTTCCTTAATGTCGTATGCGGCATACGCCAGTGTGATTTAAGTTTACTCATGAATGTTCCGGCGGCGATAATCTCCATTAGGGTTTGCCGCTGCCGAAAGAACTATAAAAAATCTAAGGAGGAACAAACGAATGAAAGAAACTAAAAAAAATAGCCATTAGTGCCACTCTTGTCGACGGCAAACATATGGAATTTAAGGTTGACGTAGAAACAGGGAACGAGGATTTGGCAAAAATCTTTGCTGGTCTCACATTCATGGTAGCGCGAGGCATGAAAGAAAGCCTCGTGGAGAGCGGCCTTGATTCCGAAGATGCCAACGATGCAACTTGGAAGCTGCTTGACGCAGCATTTTCAACTGCAAAATATGACAAGCGGTTTGCTAAGATGATGAACCACGAAACCGAAGCCGAGAAACCCAAAGACGAAGGTATTGCAGTCTTTGCCATTGGAAAAGGCGAACCCATTCCAGAGGATTGGCCCGAAGGTTTAAAGCGAATCATTGAAGCTATCCGTTCGGACGCGGAGGATGATGAAGAATGAGCAAAAAAGAAACGATTTTGAAAGTGACCAGCAAGGGCGATGACCTTACTGTAAATTTTAATCACAAGGTAAGCACACTTGACACACTCATCGGTCTGACTGCGCTTGTGAACGCGATGATTGCGGCTCTCGTTGATTACGGCATCAAATACGAAGATGCCGAAGAACTTATGCGCAGAGCCTTAGATACTGGCTTTGAAACTTACGCTGATGACATTAGAGGTGAGAAGGAGGTGGTGCAATGAGCACAACAATGCTGATGACCGCAGCCGAGATACAGGCAGAAGGCGGTAGAGAGAAGTGGCTGGAGCTGCGTACCACAGGTATTGGCGGCAGCGATGCTGGCATTATTGTCGGCGTTAATACCTACAAGTCAAAGTTTCAGCTTTGGCAAGAAAAGACCAGCCAGACCGTAGCGTCCGAGATTAACCTCTCGGATGAGGTTAAGGAACGTATGGAGTGGGGCAATCGCTTGGAAGAACCGTTGGCTCAATGGTTCCAAGACAAAACAGGCAAGAAGCTCCGTCGCTGTGGCATGGTGCGCAGCGATGAGAATCCATTCATGATTGCCGACGTTGACCGTTTGGTCGTTGGCGAAAACGCAATCGTGGAGATTAAGACCACGGCGGGTTACAACTACGACGAATGGGCAGATGATAAGGTGCCGCCTTCCTATCTGGTGCAAGCCCTACATTATATGGCGGTAGGCAACTACGACAAATGCTACTTTGTCTGCCTCTGTGGCGGTCAGAGAGCTGTTATACGTGAGTTTGAGCGCGATGATGAGGAAATCAACGCTCTTATCGAAGCGGAGAAAGACTTTTGGGAGAACTACGTTGTCCCTCATAAAATCCCCGAGGTGGATTACAGCGATAGCTGCACCAAGACTATCGAAAAAATGTATCCGGGTGGGAACAAGGAACCCATGCCGCTGAGCGGTGAGTGGGAACAACAATGCGAGCAAATCAAACAGCTTGAAGCCCAGATTACCGAAATCAAAAAGGTAATTGACGAAAAGAAAAACAAGCTCCGCTTGGAGCTTGGTAATTCCGAGAAGGGCGAATGTGGCGACTATATCGTCAGCTACGGCATCCATAACCGTGCCGTGTGGGATAACAAGGCTTTTGCCGAAGATTACCCCGAACTGTCTCAGAAGTATCGTCGGCAGACACAATACCGTATGCTGACTGTCAATCTTACAAGACAGGCTAAAAAGCGTAGAGCTAAAGAATTGGAGGACGAATAATAATGGTTAGCGCAAAAGGTTTAATCACAAAACAAAAGGAACAGGCTGTACAGTCAGCCCCCAAGGCTGGCGTAGCGCTCTTGGACGCAATGTTCAAGCAGGACAGCGTACAGGCCAGATTTCAGCGTATGCTCGGCAAGAAATCGGCTGGCTTCATCAGCTCCGTGCTTACCGTAGTGTCTCAGAACAAGCTGCTGCAAAGCGTAGATATGCGCACCGTATTGAGTGCAGCATCCATCGCAGCAAGCCTTGACTTACCAATCCTGCCGTCCCTCGGCAGAGCTTGGATTGTGCCCTATAAAGGCGCTGCGCAGTTCCAGATTGGTTATCTCGGATATGTCGAACTGGCTCAACGCAGTGGCCTCTATAAGTCCATTAACGTAAACACCGTCTATGAGGGCGAGGTTGTTAAATGGAACAAATTCACCGAGGAAATGACCTATGGTGAGCAGGAAAGTGACGTTGCTATCGGCTACTGTGCTTCCTTTGAGCTGCTCAACGGCTTCCGCAAGGTTGTTTATTGGACTAAGGACGCTGTTATCAAACACGCCAAGAGATTCAGCAAGAGCTACAATTCTTCTTCCAGCCCTTGGCAGAGCGACTTTGACGCTATGGCGATGAAAACTGTCTTGGCGTACACGCTGCGTCATTGGGGGCCGATGTCTATCGAAATGCAGAAGGCGATGGCTGAGGATGTGGATGCTCACGAGAAGCCTTTAGACCTCTCTAAAGACAACAGTGTCGAAACCATTGAAACAGAGGATGCACCTGAGATGCGCGTAGTCGACACTGAGAGCGGTGAAATTCTTCAAGGCGATGAATTTACCGCAGAGGATATTGAAACCGCTGTAGAAGGCGAATAAGCCTTTTATAACTCTGGTCTGAGCGGGCAAGCTGAAAGCTCCGGCTATCCGTCAGCCGCTCCTTGAGCTTAACAGCAAGCCCGCTCGGATTCAGACTATAGATTTAGGAGGACGCAAATGGTTATTGATACAACTTACAATGAAATTCCCCAGCTTACGTGGGGTGAAATTATTACTATCTGTGGTGCCGCTGTAGTTAACGCTAAAACCGACGGCAAAATCACAGACGACGAAGCCGAGAAAGTTTTCGACGTTCTGTCGGCTGCGATTGATGTAATGCGTGACCGCAAAAGAGCTGCTGAATGTTTAAAGCTCATGCAAGAAGTTGGCATGGACTACGAAAGCATCCTCAACGCTCACTTGGCGAATAAGATGGGGTGATAGCGTGGGTAAAAGATACTGGTGGCTTAAATTGCAAGAGGATTTTTTTCGCCAGATTGAAATCAAAAAGCTGCGCAAGATTGCTGGTGGCGACACGTACACCATAATTTATCTCAAGATGATGTTACTATCGCTCAAAAGCGAGGGACGTATCGCATACGACTGTTCGGAAAGCGAGTTCGCGGAGAACTTGGCTCTAGACATTGACGAGGACGAAGAGAACGTAGCCGTCACAGTAGCTTTTCTGCAAAAGCATGGGTTACTGATTGGAACTGACTCGGAAAGCGAAATTACCTTGCCGAAAGCAGCAGAGGCGATTGGCTCCGAAACCGCAGTAGCAGAGCGGGTTAGAAGGCATCGCGAGAAGATGAAAGCGTTACAATGTAACACCGCTGTAACAGACATGAAACAACTCGGTAACGTAGATATAGATATAGATAT
>ERZ1034855.181-NODE-181-length-34946-cov-37.546129_pt1 | contig 34946 bp, 53 predicted proteins | sample MGYA00520699_ERZ1034855 | MGnify/ENA primary metagenome ERZ1034855 (study PRJEB33766, sample SAMN09781730) | gut metagenome | biome: gut microbiome | host: Homo sapiens | place: Madagascar | study: EMG produced TPA metagenomics assembly of the PRJNA485056 data...
GGAATTGCCCGAACTACCGATTTTTGCGCAATCACCCGAACTGCCGATTTTTGCGTAATTGCCCGAACTACCGATTTGTGCGGAATTGCCCGAACTACCGATTTTTGCGCAATCACCCGAACTGCCGATTTTTGCGGAATTGCCCGAACTGCCGATTTGTGCGCAATCCTTTTTAGTAGTTTTTATCTTTGTGTCGGCGATTTTCTCATACTCGAAATTAACGCTCGCCTGCACTAATTTCGCAAAGTCTATTTTTGCGCCTATCTTCAATTTCTTCGTGCAAAATTTCTTGTCGTCGTCCGTTTTAGCTTCGTCCAAAGCTTCGACCTCGGCGAACTCGCTCATATCTCCGTTATCGTCAAGAAGCGGATAATACTCTAAAACATCTAACGGCTCCTTGCAAAAATGCATTCCTTTACTGCAAACAATAGCCTCGTCCTCTTCAAAAACAGTATTTTCAGCGTACTGCTTACCGCGGCAAATCATTCCTTTCGAAAATCCTTTGTAACCTTTCATATCATTCTCCTTATAATCAAGCAAGTTGCTTGTTTTTAACTTTAATTTGTTGACAGATTGTATAAAATACGATATAATTGTTTTTATCGTCGGGCGAAACCTTTTCGTCTGCGAAATCTTAACGGAGGTTTCTATATGTTAACCAAACTTTTGATTTCGCCCGCTCCCGTCGCAAGTGTGTTAGCGAATGGGCGATAAAAACACGGCAGACCCTGTACTGCCAAAGTAACACAGCCCTAAGAGGCACAATACAGCTATGCGTGCAAGGGTGTAGGAAGTGCGGCTTCCCCCGTCGTGAGTATGCTCGCTACATATTCCACGTCACCGACCACAAGGCTCCGAGTAACAGGGGCGGTCTAACATCAGTACTTATACACGACTTGCACTGCAAGGTATGGGAAAAACAAATTCAGGGGGAAGAGCAATCACGCGGCTGTATCGCTCGGTTGCTCTTCTTTATTTGTTTTTGCGGTGCCCTTTTTTGGCACCCTTGTTCTGATTTGTATTATAGTGCCTTTTTTGGCACTTGTCAAGCAATTTGCGTGAAATTGTTGATTTTTTTTAAAAAATTTTTTATAATGAAATGAAAAAAGGTTAAAATGGTTAAAATAGCGCTTTTAAAACAGCGGAAAAAAGAGTTGAATTTGTCTTATGACGATATAACTGCACGCTCAGGATGTTCACGTCGTAGTATTATAAGAATTTTTAAAGGCGATACACCTTGCCCGCGAATTGACACTCTTCAAAAAATAGCCGAGGTTTTGGAACTCCCTATTGAAGAGCTTACTACCGATAACGAATACAAAGTAACAGAACCGCTCGTACAAACGCTTACGCCGTTTAAACAGCCTGACGTTATCTTAACAGATGAAGAAAAAAGGCTTGTCGAAGCTTTTAGACGTCTCGGACCTACGATGAGAGCTTCTACTCTTAATATGATAGAAAGCGCTGTAGCCTCTACCAAACAAAGCAGGAACAGGAATATAAGATAACAATATATATAAAGGACAAGGGGAAAAATGAATACTAAAGATTTATTAAACTTATTTTTGGCTTATCAAAGCCAAGAAGAAAGTGCTTCAATTTCTACGGGCGAAATCATAGGTTACACGCTTTGCTCGTTCGGTATTATCTTGATTCTGTCCTTTTTATTATACGGCATTCTTAAATCCCCCTTTCAATATCCTTATTTTACAAAAGACTTTGACGTGTCGGGTAAAAAAATGCCCGACATAATGAATATACTTGACGCGCATATGAATAAATACGGATTTATTCAATTTCAACGCCATTATGAACGAGTTCAGCGTTGGAAAGAAGAATGCGCGAAAACTGTTGAAAAATCACGCTTTAAAAAGCGTAGAGAACGTCAATTTCAAGAAGCTATTGACGATTACCATATGTTTACATTTAACCTTGTAAGAAACCAAACACGTTATAGACAGCGTAATTACATAAAGCTACCTTACACTGTTACAGTTACTGATAGCTCGCAAACTTTCACCTATGAACAGCTTAAAAAGCGCTATGAACAGCTTGCGGAAATAAATTTTGCTTGTACTTTAGCGGAATATCATTCAAAAAATCAAAGGAAATTGATGACTGCCGAGTTAAAAGAGCAAATCGCTATGCGAGATAATTTTACTTGTCAAAAATGCGGCAAATATATGCCTGACTACGTAGGTCTGCACATAGACCACATAATTCCCGTAAGCAAGGGCGGAAAAAGTATTCCGTCCAATTTACAGGTTTTATGTTCCGTTTGTAACGGCAGTAAAGGTAATAAATCCGCAAGTTAGCTAATATTTTTTTTTGAAAAATACGGGCGGCAACGCCCTCTTTTAATATATAGACAAAGGGGAAAAAATCAAAAGTGGAGATTGACTATGTTCGGCTAAGAATCGACCAAATTGCTGCCGATTTATACCAATTGTTGTTTGAGTTAAACAGCGAAAGAGACGAAGAGGAAGAACGACGAAAACGACTACGACAAAATAATTGTAAAATTATTATTTTCCCGACGGGTGAACCGTTGGTTAAAGAAGAACAAAACCAAGAACAACAAACAGCAAAAGAAGAATCGACAGCGGAAACGGCAGAAAATAATTCGCCTTTATTCGATGAAAAGGAGATTAAGAAAATGCCGCAAGCATTCCGCAAATTATTTAAAACAAACAAAGTAAAAGCGCACGTTCGCAGACGTGATGACGGGCGTTACGAAATTCGTTGCCAAATAAACAAACGCAAAATATCTGCTTCGAATATGTTACTCGAAGAAGCGAAGCGACGATTTATTCAAAAACTACAAGCGCTTAAAGGCGTTAATGGTGCCGTTTCTGCTAAAAACGACGACTTAAGACTTGAAAATTATATGGCTAATTGGTTTGAAGATGTCAAAAAGCCGTATATAAAGGACTTAACGTACAAATCTTACATACAGACGGCGAAAACGCACATCTACCCTATTTTCGGAAATAAAGAGATAAATACAATTACAGCGACGGAGCTACAAAAGCATATAAATTCGTTTTATAATCAATCAAAATTCCGTACGGCAAAGAAAATTCATCAATTGCTTTCGGCTATGTTTGATTATGCTTTCTCCGACGGCGTTGTTGAGCGCTCACCGATGAAAAAGGTTGTGCTCGGAACGTACGAGCAAGAACACGGTTCCGCGTTAACGTTAGACGAAGAAAAAGCGCTTATAGAAGCTTTAAAAAGCAACCCCTCTTACGTTTACCTGCAAGCATATGTTTTGTTGCTTTATACGGGTTTACGACGTTCTGAGCTTGAAACGATAGAGCTTTCCGATGACAAGCAATGGATTTCCGTTGTTACGGCTAAACAGCGAAAGGGCAAGAAAGAAAAAAGACGGAACATTCCTGTTCCGCCAATGCTAAAAAAAGTACTGAACTTAATTGACCTTAACCGCTGTAAAAACACAGGCAAAGACTATTTAACAAGCTCTATTAAAAGAGTTTTACCCAATCATCACTTGCACGATTTAAGGCATACATTTGTCACTCGTTGCCAGGAATGCGGAATTAAACAGCAACTTATTTCCGCTTGGGTAGGTCATACTTCTACGAATATAACTGAACGCGTCTATACCCATTTAGACGACAACAAAGAGCTTCAGCTTACCGAAATACTTAAATTCGACTACGATTTTTAGCATTTTTACCCAACTTTTCTCCCAACTTTTTTAAAATAAAAGCGAACTTGCGCTTCCTTTTATTTTTTAAAAACGGGATTTAGGGCTAAAAGGCGCTGAAAAAGCGCCTTTTTGGTGCCGCTGATCGGACTTGAACCGATACGACTGTTACATCGAGGGATTTTAAGTCGGTGCTCGCATTTTTTGCGGGCGGAAAATCGGTAAAAAACGAAGCAACAAAAACGACGAAAATAAAAGCAAATTTACAAATTAAAGTAGCGAATTATTTGCGCTGTTTTGCTGTCGATTTTTCTTATGCCCAACTTCCGCCCAACTTTTCACGGGTTATTCGCCGTCGTTCTCTTTTTGTTTTTCGACTATCCAATCGTACGCTTCGTTAAGTATTTCGGTCTTTGTTTCGTAGCAAGAAACCTCGGTATATGCGTAGGCTTCAAAGCCCCCGCGATAGCCTAAAAACGCGGCGGAAGCGCACATTAAAACATCGATTATCAACGACCAATCGAAGTGCGCGGTCGTTTCGGTTTTTATCGATACAGAGATAAAAGAAAAAATCATAATCGATAAAATTTTAAATACCCGCCTTACGCGCATAGCGTTCAGACCTGAGCGCGAAATAAACTTTACTTGCTCGTTGAACGTTGACTTCTGCCAAAGCGCGGAAGCTTGCAATTTTGGCGGCTTGTACGCATTCGCTTCGAACACGCACTTTCGCGTTTCCTTGTCGAGGTTCGCTTCTTTGACAAACTTTGAATTTCGACCTTGATATTTTTCAACGTACTCTTCATAAGTCAGCGTGCTATCCATAAGGCAGTCGCGGCGATACTCTTCGGTCACGGTTTTCTTTTTCCACAGGCAGAACGGCTGCAAAAAAACGTACAGCCCGCCCACACGGATTTTATCGTGTATTTCCGCGTACTTGTTTTTTGCTTCGAGGTACTGCGGAGAAATTCGCCCGCGGTCACGTCCGCTCGAACTCATAAAGTAGTAAATCAGGTAGTTTAAAACGCCGTACAGGACAAGCTGAAAGGTTATGTCTGTTAAGGATACGTTCGGGTCGATTGTCATCGACCAAATTTTCGCGGAAATTAGCGAAATAAAAATCAACAACGATAAAAGGAAATACTTTTGCCGGTCGATAAATCCTAAAAACTTTTGCGTTCGCTCTGAACGCGGCTTGTCCTTGTATGGCTGCTCATACTTCACTTTGAACTCTTCCATTTGTTATTCCTCTTCTTTTGAAAAAATGTAGCCGTAAGCTTCTAACCACGCTTGCTTATCGGATATTGCGGGCGCGGAATTTTTTACCTTTTCGCCGTCAACCATTTTAAACGAATGTTCTACGAAGACGTCGGAAACGACTGAAACAAACGACGATAACAGCGCCGCTATTGCCGATACTGCGGAAATCAGAAGCATTTGCCCGGCAATGTTTTTCATAACCAACGCGACAACGAAAATCGCGATTGATACGGTCGTTATCGGTTGCTTTTTGAACAGATTCAGGATATAACCTTTGAAAGCAAGAACGACAAAAGCAATGACGATAATCCCCCAAAATCCGACCGCTCCGCCGTCTTTGTCATACTCTTTATAATTTACTATAAAAAGCGTTATCATCGGAATTAGATACACAAGGAAAGCGTAAAAGCGATACACCCACGCTTTCCCTTTGTTCGTTAATTTCATAGACTACCCCCTTACGCGGTAATGTCCGCTATAAGTTTTTCGGTGTTCTCTCCGCCCTGCTCACGGATATAATTTTTAAGCTTTGCGTTTTCCGCTTCAAGATTGACAAGCATCGTTTTCGTGGGTGCCTGGGTAAGCGCTTCCGTAGCTCCCGTGGACTTTCCCCACGCGTTTTGTGCGGCTTTGATAAGGCAATCGACCGAAGCTTGCAACTGTCCTAACTCCGTCCTGACCTCTGCAATCTGCTGCACGTCGATTTTGTTTTTCTTCATAAAATCATCGAGCACGGCAACGCGGTCTTTCCCGACAAGGTTTTCAAGCGTGTTTTGTATTTCTTCAATATTCGTTGATTTCAACAGCGTTTCAACCTCTGCGCTCTTCTTCTGCAATGTAGCTGCGTACGCTTCGAGTTGTTTAAGCTTCGATTTATTCTTAATAAACGGCGCGAGCGTTCCTAAAAACGCTATTATGGCGGTGCCTGCGCCCGTTAAAATCGGTAGTATCGTACTTGTGAAATAATCTTCGTTTGTAAGCTCGTTAACTTTCGCTATAAGCTCCGCAAGCTTGTTGTCCGTTTCTGTGTTCGTGTCGCTCGCTCCCGTGTCATCTCCGCCCGTTTCTGTGCTTTCCGTGGGCGTTCCTGCGGGTAAGTCCGAGGTTTCTTCGGCGTTCGTGACCGTAACGTATGTTACAGCGATACAAGCAAGCAAAAGAATAATAAATGCAAGTAAAGACTTTTTCATTTTTGTTTTCTCCTTAAAGTATTATATTTGTTTTTTCTTCAAGCTCGGCTATCTTTTTTTCGAGCTTGTAAACTTTTTCGTTTACGCGGTTTTCTATGTCGTTGAGCTTCCGAAAAAGCTCGTCGAACGCTTCAACGCGCTGCGAACGTTCCTGCACTGCTATCGGCAGTATCTGCCATTCTTTCAGAACTTGCGCGCCCTTAAATATCGTTACGGTGCCCATAATTCGCCCTGCTTTCGCTATGGAAGCGGGCAAAACCATTTTCTTGCGCAACTTGTCCGTGTAAATGCTATCGCCGTTTTTAAGCAGGATTTGACCGTCCGAAATGTCGTAATCCGTTTCGAACTCGAGCGTTAATGGCTCGTCGCCGACCTTATAAAACGTATCTTCCGCGTGTGCAATTGTGAATTTCGTAAGTTTTATTTTCATTTTTTACTCCTTTTTAGGTATCAAAAAAGCACTGTCCGTGCTCGGATAGTGCTTTAATGTTGGTTATGTTGTTCCTTTAATCGACACCTGCGGCGCTGCAAGCTTCGGCTACAAATTCGCGCTCGTCGGGGTACTTGTCGATAAGCTCTATAAACTTATCAAGTAGTTCTATTGCTCTGCCTCTATTCTCTTCGCAAAACGCTAATGTTCCGCACATAAAAGCAGTGTCAAATGAAAAATTCGCTTCTTTTATTTTTCTTAAAAACTCTTGCGTTTTTTCTTTTTCTTCAGGTGTCATTATTGTTTTAATACTCCTATTGCTATTGAATAACTAATAAAATCGCTTATAGCTTCTTCACTACTAAACGAATATACTTTGTTGACTTTTGGCTTTTCGAAGTTACCGTTATCGAAAAAGAACTTATTATCGATTCTGATAACGTTCCCGCCTTGTTTAGTCCTCATCGGAGTAAACGTGCCTGCTTTTATTTCGCCCAATACAGAATAGTAACGCGCCCACTCTTGTTTTGTTACTTTATTTTTTTGGTTTGTGAGGTTAGCGCTAACTACTATATCTTTAGGGCGATTGACTTCGCGTGCTTGTTCTTCTTCAAGCTGTTTTATACTTTTATTCCGAACGTCGTTCTGTCCGTCGGTAAATCGACCGTCCTCGGCTCTCGGGTGTTTGCTTTCATCAAACTCTGTCATTTGATTATACCTTGCCTTTATCGTTTTGTCAAGTTCTTTGCTCAAGCGCTCGAAGCTTAACGACAAGCGTTCTGCAAAAGAACTTTAATAAAAATCACATTACTAATTATTTAATTCAGCGGTAAGCCAAAAGAAGTCATATTTAGGGGATTTTAGTACTATAACAAGTCCTTTACCTTTGTCAATGTTTACCTCACTAACCGTCCAATTACATTTCTCCCAATAAGTGTCTTTTACAATTAGATTATAAACCTCATCATAATCCGCTTGCCAACCTCGTTGCATTAACGGAAGAGCTGTTTTTGTCATCACATTATAGAAATCTGTAAAACGTTGTTGGTCACTGCCATTTAATGCGGCATATGCATCTGCAAATTCAGTCGCTTTAGATTGGTTCATTACAGGCTTCATTATTAAGTCTTGATTAAACATTTTCATAATAGTAACCGCATCAGCTGTTAAATTCTTTTCAGCTGCAATAGTAACAGTTATATTCCCCGTAGAGTTATACAATTTTAACGTTCCTTGTTTTTTATCCGTGCTTAAAGTCCACGTATACTGACAGCCGCTAACTGTTATAGCGTTGGGTAGAACATAATCGCCCAATGTATAAACGTTGCTTGTTACTATTCCACCCAATGGCATATTTGTGATAGGGAAATCATCGCCACAATTAGTGTAATTATACGTAATCGTGTATTTATCGGCGTTTACAGAAACTTTTCCCAACCCCAACATTAGAGGAGTGTCGCCACCGAAAGTGTCTCGGACAACTTGATACAATGCATTACTTTCAAAACCGTCTGATGAAGCTCCCGTATATTTATAAAACTTGCCGATATTCTCTTCCGTTACTTTTGCTTTTAACGCCGATACGGTAGCGACATCTTCAATGCCGCCACCCGCTTCTATACTGTTTATAGCCGTCGAAAGGTTTTCCAAGTTCTTATTCGTCGGAATGGTTCCGCCTTTTGTCTGAACAGCGTTATAAGCGTTTGTAATATTTGTTTTCATTGAGTTTATTGTGTCTGCGATTGCCATATATTACACCCCCGTTCCGCTATTTAACGCCGTAAGCAACGTATCAATATTGCCGATTTGTTCGGTTACGTACTCCTCGGTTGCTTTCGAGTTGATTTCGTCGATTAGTTCTTTGAATGTTGAACCTAAATCTACTGCCATATGTCACCTCTTAAAGATTATCCTTTTACTACAATCCTACCGTTTTCGTAAAAAAGAGTTTTACCTGCGTTATGAGTAGGAATACTGCTAACATCTGCAACAGCTAAGTCATTTCCGCCTATACCAATTGTTACAAATTTTGATGTTATCTTGGTATACGATATAATTTGTTTTGTATTTTTGTTATAAACTATTTTATACATTTTTCATATCTCCTTTTTATAACTCTGTTACAGTGTCTACAATAGTCATACCTAAACCGATGTATGACTTGGTTGCATTTGCATTATCAATAAAATATACGACAGTTACACCATTTTCACCTGCGCTTTGTATGAAGCCTGGATAAAATACTGCAATCAAAGTACTCGTATTTGCTATATTATGTATGCAAGGAGTTATGGCAGGTATAACATCTAATTGTGCGGTTGTCGTTATTGGTGTACTACTACTTGTTATAATATTTACATCGGTAGCTATAAAATCACTCGCGCTATCTTTCATATACAAATGATGATTATAATACGTCTTGCCGCTACCGCTTCCGCCACCGCCTGTGCTGACAGCGCCGCCTTTCAATTTACGAATAGTACAAGCAACTTTTTCCGTACCTACCAAAATATAAAGATAGCCGTTTGAGCCGTCGTAAACCTTTTGAACAACAATTTCCTGATTGTTTACGAATACGCCGAACGCTGTATCTGTTGCGGCAAGACGAATAGCTTGATAAGTCGTTCCGTCTAAATCTTGCGTAGTCCACGCACTGTTGCTCGTTGCTATGTCTATATAGTCCGAAGCGAGGTCGTCGATTGTTATCTTTGCAATTTTATCTGTCGCGTCAACGACGTTTTGACCGTTGACGGTTACGCCTAAAACGTTACCGATGTTGTCAAGGTCTATATTGTCGAGCTTGTCCTTGTAAGCGTTGGTAAAGTCGTTCGTTGACAATCCTTTGCCTGTCACTTTATCGACTTTCCCGCCGAGCGCATTGTTTACGACTTTATTCTGTACGGGATTTGTAGACGTAGCCGAAAGCTCACTGTCAACGGTTGTTTTATTTGCTCCCTCTGCTATTCCGTCAAGCTTTGTAAAGTCCTCTTTTGACATCAAGCCGTCGGCAGTTTTTGAGGCGTTTGAATATACTTTCCCGAATATTTTCCAAGATGTAGCGTCGGGAAAAGCCAACGGGCTATCTTTTAAGCATAAGTATAAATCGTATGGCGTAACAGGCGATTGTATAATGTCTCCCTTATAATAGGTTACACCTGCAGCCCAAGCTCCTTTAAAAGTATTGACTTCGCCCACTTGCCCGTTGACGGTTACGACCGCGCCGAAAACTTTCCAAAATCCTGAATTGTCCGAAGAGGCAGGGTCTTTACCCTGATTTTGAGCAATGGCAAGATAAAGGCTATTGCCATACATAACCATATCACCGGCGTAATATGTAGGATTGTTGCTCCATTCGCCTTGATATGTTTTTACCGCACCGATACGGCTATTGACGCTTGTTACTGCGTCCGTATTATCGACTTTTCCCCAAACAGGAACTCCGTTCGTATCAACGCCGTTAACTATTGCCCAGTCGCCTACATTATAGCTATTTTGCGATGTTACGGGTTTAGTTCCCACTCGCGGGTCTTTGTCGCCGTCCGCAGTACAAATAAAGTAATCGCCTATTACGGGCGTCGTCCACGTCGTAGATACTTCACCCGTGCTTGCGTTCCACGTTCCTATATACGATACTTGACCGAGTACTGAATCGGGGATATAAGCGGTGTTAATCTTCCCGTCTACAATAAGGTTATCGGTGCCGTTAGGGTTTACGGGTAATCTTGTCGTATCCGTCGGGTGTTTGTGGTCGCCGCGTGCTACTGTATCGGCTGAGCCAGGACTTGCCGTTCCGTCCATTTGAGGGGCAGCACCCGAAAAATTTTTGTTAAACGCCGTATTTTTAGTTATCTTAGGTTCTTTCCCGTCGATTTGCGATTGTAAATCGCTTTCAGCCAATACTATTTGGTCGAAATTCTCGTCTATTTTCTTTACTTGTTCTTGTACGCTTTGACCGAGTAAGATAGCTTGTTTGTTGTCTGAAAATTTGCTGGAAGCCATATGTTGTTACATCTCCTTTAAATATATTTTGCCGCTGTAATCGTTGTAGCGGTCAATATCGATTGTGAAATAAACTTTTACAATGCCGTTTTTAAATATTTTTTCGCCCACGACAATGTTTTCCGCCACGACGTCAACACCGTCAACGTTATTCGCAAGAACTCTGTCCACATACGGGTTTTTCAGCTTATGTTCGCTCGGCATAATCGCGACATAATAAAGTGAATCGACTTTTACAAAGTCATCTTTCGTAAAGTTTTTTATATACGCACGCTCTTGTATCTTCTTATCGATAACCGCGTCCGTTTGCTCTTTCGTGTAGTAGTCCGTTAAATCGTCCGAACGAATAATCAACCTTTCGCTGTTCGGATAGTAAAGCGTTTTATAGCTCTGCCAACGGTCGAACGCGGCGGGCGGGCAGAAAACGATAATTCCACCGCTCTGCTCTTTCTGTCCGAATGCCCTCTCGTGTAAATAATTCGGAAACATTTCAAACGAAATATTCTGCGTTTTATTACTCGGAACGTTGATATTGAACGCGTTTTCGCCGACAGACTGAACGCTTGCGGGAATTTCAAGCGGTCTTTCGCTTGCTTCGGCGCCGTTAAACGCATACGCGGCTATTTCTTCCAACGTATCGGGCAAACGCACTTTCACGGTTTCTACAACCGCTTCCGAGCCGTTGCCGTAGCGCATAACCTTGCAATAACTGCCGCTTGAATTGTCTATCGAATACGGAGCAACGCGCAAAACTTCTCCGCCAGGGTCTCCGATAAAGTCGTAGCAAGTTGACGTCAACGGGTCTTGCAGTGTCGCGTTTTTCTCAAAAAGAAAGCCCGCAGAACTGTTCGCGTCAATGACTACGTTCTGCAAGCTTGATATTGTTTCTATAAGTTTTTGGTAAGTATCTTTATCGAGTGCGCTCAGGTCGGGCAAGCGTATCGGAACGCCCTTTGAGACCGTGAACTCTGCCGCCGCTGTAGCAATTATTACATCGCCGTTCGTGGCTTTGAACTGCACTGTGCACTGCCCTGGGAAAGCCGTAATCGCGGTTGTTAAATCGATACTCCATTGCTGCAATTGTGCACGCCCACATCGCTGCGTAACTGCCCCGTACGGCGTCATTTGCTGCTCGGCTAAGACTTCGCCCGTCGGAAGCAAAAACGAAGCTGTAACGATTGCTGACGACGTTATAGGCATTGCGAAATATATCGTGTTTGCCTTGTTCGAGCCTTGAAAGACCTTTTCGGGTACCGTTTTTAGCGGGTACCCGTTAGCGTCAAAGTAGAAAAGCATTTTGTTTTCTCCTATTTGTAAATTTTATGTTTAAAGACTATGCGCGGGAATACAATATCGTCGCCCGCCGCGTAATCCTTGTTGCAACCGATGACGAGGCGATAACCGTTCTGAACAGTTTGCGTTGTTTCATTGCCGCTCTCGTCCTCGACCGTTTGACTTGTTTCGTCGCTTTGCGTAACCATTGCCCACGCTTTTATTGCGTTTGGTATTTTTTTTATTGTTGCAAAAGTTATAGCTTTGTCTGTTATTGACGATTCTATCGTTCCTAACTCCTTAGCGTTATCGTCTGTTATGTCTAACTTGTCCGAAAATAATGGCAACCTGTGATAGAAACCATAGACTTTGAGAGGTTTTGATTCTATTTTGTATATAGGGTGATCGTCGTTTACAAGGTAACATTCCGAAGCAAGCGCCGAACCGATTATTATATTTTGCGAATCAGTTACAAAAGATAATTGATAATTCAACGCAGGTATTTCGGCGTTGTCTTTTCGATATCTTAGTTTGCCTTTTATGTATGTATAATCATAATCCCCTTTAGAAAACTCACTCGGCAATGACAAAGGCTCCGTTGAAGCTCCATAGCCCACAAAACCCAAGTCGTTTTTGAAAGCAAAATCAAGCCAATAAAACTTGCCATAATAGTCTGTATAAGGAACATATTCACTATAATATTGCGTTTTATCGTCTTCCGTAAATACTACAGATTTTTGTCCTGCGGAATAGTTGTCATCAAACGCAAAGCGGAAAGATATTGCGTTCCCAAAAGATGAAGAAACAACCGGCAAACATATTTTTTCGTTTTGTTTTAATAAACTTGCTCCGCTTTTATTTCTCGGAATAGCTTCTGCACAGCTTACCTTTCCATAAGGCGAAAACCCTTTAAATAATCCCTCAATTAGCCATAGCGCAGTGGGTAAGCTATTTATCGATGTTATCAAAAACAAATTATCATCGGTGGTTTCTTCTGTGCCGAATGTAATAAGCGCATATTCTTGCACAACGGTTTCTCGATTATATACTGCTGTTTCGCTAACTTGGTACTGCCTGTATTCGCTTGAAATTCCTATGTATTCCGATAACCTGTTAAAGTCTTTTGATAGCCCTATCGTGCATTTAATGTAATCAGGATAAAGTTCGCACGAAACCGCAGATATGTAATAATGGTCGTCGAAAAGCTCGCCTGCTTTCGGTACATCCGAGAGGGTTGTAAGCTTGTACGTGAATATTTTTTCGATGTTTCCGAGCCTTGCCGCAACGCCTTTTAAGTTCTCACCGTAGTATTGCGTTTCAACAGAGTTTGCGCCTTGATTGTAAACAAGCGTGCGCGGCAAAGTATCAACAACTAAGGACTTATTCGTGCGTACTCTTGCTGTGTAAATCGGAATATAACTTACTCTAAACCTTAACAGCGGATAATTGCTGTTGTCCGTTCCCGTGTTCATATCCACATTACGAGCGGACAAAATATTTACTATTGCGTACTTACTATAAATCGGGTTTAAAGCGTTCTCATTTTTAAAGAACAGCCCTTTTATATTTTTTTGATTTCTCGCCCAATACAGCGCGTAGGCTTTTGTTCCTCTTGAGTTAGAATCGTAAGAAGAAAGATTGCTGTAATCGCTTTGTTCGTACGTAAAAGATGTAATATCCGTGAATGAGCTATATTCTGTTGCTCCCTCATTTTTGGGCGCCGAAACTTCTAACTTAACTAAGTCGGCAATTGGTAAAACAGTTTCAATAATTCCGTTTGTTTCCTCGATTCGTATATTTTTTTGCTCTGTTCTTAAACTTTTTGCACCTCTTGTGTGTGGTTCCATAACAACGCCCTGTGCGTAGTTTAAACGATTTACAAGGTTGTTTGCTGTACTGTCTAACTCCGTGCAGTACTCATCAATGCTATGCGTTTGCGATTGCGATATGAACTGTTTTTCGCTTATTTTGGATTGTTCATTTCCGCCCCATTCTACAAATGTAATTGTGTTACCGCTAAGCCTCGGCTCTGCGTGAATAAAGCCGCCGATTTGCTTTAACTGCTCGCGCAGGGTGTTTTTTGTCATCGAAAATTCAGGAGCTATGATTTTATCGTATTTCTCCGCTTGGCTGTCCGATTTGTACATTCCACTCACAAAAATTTCGCCAACTCCCCAACCTGCTTCTCCGTTTTGATATTTTACTCCGTCAAAATGAAACCGCGGATTTTCTCCCTCTCTGAGCGGTTCCGCAAGTTCTAAACAACGATTGACAACATCTGTTATCGTCCATTTTTTGAGCGGCAAACGATTTTCGACACCGTTGATGATATATTCAAACCCCAAATAATAATATGTAACATCTGACGGATTGCCAGGAACAGTATGTTTCACAACTAAATGATAAATTATTGTTGTTGTAATACCTAAAGTTATTGTCTCAGATTTATTGAAATCTGTTATTCTTTCTATTTCTCCGTCTTTGTCTACTATTATTTCAGTTGTCTTATTATCGTAGCCTGCTACTAAAACACTAATTTGCGTTAAGTCCCCGGCGCCACCGTGCAGAATATCTGAAAAAACAGATGATAATGTCGGTAATATTAGGTCTGCCCCAACCATTTGAGGATTTTTAGGTTTAAAACTTAAACTTGCTTTTGGAAGGGTCCAACCGTCAATTCCTAACTTTGTAGCGTCATACTGCGCTTGTGTTCCTTCCCTTGCCAACAACGCGTTTCGGAACGTTAACGTATCGCAAATAAACGCTTCCAAGAACTTTGTTTCTTCGATGACATAGAGCGTGTGCGTGTATAAATTGCTACCGACAGGATTGTTGTCAACCTTGTCATTTGCGACGTAGTAATTGACTATTTTTGTTCCGTCGTTTATTGATATACTTACTTTATCCAACGGCTGAAAAGGCTCGGCTTTGTCTATAAACTTAAGCGTGAAATACGCTTCGTCAAGCCTCTCGTCCAAAAGCTCCCCCCATTTCAGAGGATATATCGCGTGACTTGTATAATCTATATCGTTTATTGTTACTTTAAATTTATTCATCTGCTTTGGTTTGTTCCCGCTCGTCTTAGCCCGCGGGCAAGCGATTCGTTTTCGAGGTTGCGCTTAGTGTTGAGCGTTTCAGCTCTTTGCCCTAAGCTTACAATTTCCCTTATTCCTGCTACAGCTATACCGATAATCGCACCAACGCCACCACCGACAGCCGCGCCCGAAGCAATCGTTTCACCCGCACTATACACGCGCTGCGTTACTTCCCACGCATATTGCACTTTTTGAGCGTACTCGGTTGCGCCTGTGCGTAGCTCTACCATATTGACCTCGTGACTAACAGTTTGAGCGACAAAGGCTTTCGCGTAACTGTACGCCGTCATTGCGCTAACGCCTTTTATTGCGTCTTTGTCCTTTTTTTTCGGGTCTTTCTTCTCCTCATTATCACCCGCGACTTTCGGCTTTTTTTCGCCGTTTCGTGTGGTGTTTTTTAGCGTAATTACATATTCACGTTCTGGCATATTTCTATAACAGCTCCCCGTTTGATATAATTTGCGTAACGCTTCCGTCGATGTATGTCAGCATATTTGCAAGCCCATTTGCATTGTCATAATTTTTTATAAATTTCCCTATGTACTGGTCGTCTGTTCCTGCTACACAATAAACAACAAGACAGGTGCCTGGTAAAGCATATATTCCTATTCCGTTTTCTTCTTTTGTTGCAGCGCCGGTGTCAATTTCTGTAATGTCGCCCGCAAATTGCGTGTTTTCGTCAATCTTAGTTTCTGAAAAAGTTACTTGCATTCCGACGTTTGCCACGCCCTCGGAAGAAAGCGAACAATCGCCAAACTTTACAAAATAGTTTGAAAATTTTTCTTTGTCTCCGTCTTTCCTTTTTCTCGTTAAAATATGTACAGTGTTTTCTCCGTCCTCAACGAACTTATTTAATCGCGTGTAAAACTCGCCAAAGAACGCAGGAACGGTCATTGTGCAATACATAAGCGTTGCCGTTGATGTCGCTTTTGCTACATTCTCACCCGAGTACACGTCGCTTTCCGCTATCGGTTGCCTGCCTATTTTTGCCGACGTATAAGGAATTACGTAACCGTCGAGGAAGTACTCAATGTTTTTGGAGTTCTCGCCGTTCTGAATGATGTTGTAGTACGCAAACACGGTGAATGTGTAACTGTCGCCGATAGTCGGGCGTTTGTCGCGTACACCGTCGTTTACGAGGTCAAACGAACAAGCTATTGCATAGCTTGTTCGTGTTGTATCTTCCAACGACCCCGTGTATTGCTTTGAAGCGAAGTCGTTCAACGTGTTGTAAACTTGGTTGACGTAGCTAACGTTTCCGCTTTCGAGTAAGTCTCCTTGCTCTCCGTTCACGGTCACATCGTAAACATCGTCCTCGTCATCTCTGCAACGAATAACGAAGTCTATTTTTAAGGTCATCGAAGCGACGTCTATGCCCGTTTGTACTGTTTCCACGTCCGAAGATGTCAACGTTACAAGTCCGTTTATCTTCCTGTCTATCTCGTTTGTGGACGCTTTTACCGCGCGCACAAATTTGCCTGTGTGCGTATGTAAAATAAATTGAAGCGTTCCTGCTTTATTTAACCTTGATTGTAAATCGTCCTTAATAGCGTTTAATGGAATCATTTTTCTTCTATGTCCTCTACATTAAATTCGGCTGCTATAACTTGAACGGCGACGGCTATAGCGCCCTGCCACCACCCCTCGTTAGGGTTCTTCTTGCCTTTCCAACGCGGCGCAATCCATTTTTCGTTAGTGTACGGCATATACGGCGCAATCGACTGGTCAATGTAAATCTTGCATTCGTCGGGAGTTACGTATTCGATACGCAAAGCATTGCTCGACAGGTTGCCCGTATCTTTCGGCGCCCTCTTGTATATCTCGTCTTTTACGAGTTCGCAGAGCTTTTGGAACTGCTTTTTTGTCATAGTCCGCTATTTCCTAACTCTTCGGGATTTTCAACGCCTAACAGCCTGAGCGTTGTTTTGTCCTTGATGTCATCACGGAAAGTGAAGTTCGTTATATCGTTTTCTTCGTGCCTTTCCGCTTCGATAATTTGCCACATCGTCCTGTCCTGAAGCACAACGTAGCCCTTTATTTTAAACGCGATATCGCTTACAGTTTCAATCGCGTTATTGTTTTCGTCGTCTATTACGTTTTGAATAACCTGACCGTAGCTTTTGCGTTTCGCTTCTGCTTTTCTATATCGGAAACGAAGCCCGACGTCTGCCGTCGTTACGGGTCTACGTGCGTAATACGTGCCCGTAAACGGGTAATCGGTCTTAGGTTTTAAAAAATTCAAGAAATCATTCATTTTTCAATATGAACGGGAATCTTCCCGAATAAAGTACGGAATACTTGACCTTGTACGGTTCATACTCGAAAAACCTCAATTCAAGTATAGTTTGCAGCAAAGGCGCCGCGGCTTTCGTTCTGTCGGTCAACGACATATCGCCATTCGCACGCATATAAATGAACTGCTCGAGCAAAGCGTCAAATATCATTTGCCGCCCCTCTTGCGTTCCTGCAATCATCAAATCCTGAGTTACATTGTCCGCGTTAAACGAATGAATAAACGCGTATACAATGGTCGAAACACGCGCTAAAATAGCCCTTACAGCCGTTAAGTTGTCGGGGTCAACCGCTTCGCCGTTGAGGTCTATTCCGTAAGCGTCGAGTATAGCTTTCGGCGTTAAAATGTATTGATTTTTTTTCTCATCGTAAGAAAGATAAGAATCAGTGTACGGCTGTATCATTTTTGGGTCTCCTTTTTATTAAGGGGCGGTTTTTTACGCCGCCCCCTCTTGTTATAAGTTTTTAAGCCTTGCTGCCGGGTGCGATAACGGTGAGTTCATTCGTGGGTGCTGCCGTGCCACTTGCAAGGATAGGAACAATTGCCTTGTCGTAGCAAACGTTGATACCCCAACGAACTTTAGGCTGCAATCTCTTGCCTGCGCCGAGCGGAGCGTCGATAACCTTTATGTAGTCCTGAGGCGAAATACCACGGTCGGTACCGGAAGCGGCAAGTACAACCGCCTGAGTAGCGTCGAATGCGGTTTCAGCGCCTACCCAAGCGCCCGCACGCTTCCATATAGCCGACGGAACGATGTAGCAGGGAATCATATCGATTTCGCCGCAATACATATTGCCGAACTCTTTTCTTGCTTCAGGCGATACCGCGCCTTTTGCGAGCATAGACTGCGCGTAGTTGGAACCGCCGATGAGTACGCCCTTAGTAGAAAGCAAGTTCTTTCTGTATGCCGCACGCATAAGGATTTCACGTTCCTCAAACGGGAATGCCTGAATGCCGTTTGCTTCGTCGCCGTCATCAAGCAAGGTCGAAGCTTCTTGAATTGCGCCGTAATAATCGGGTGCCGTGCTATCGAGAACTATCGCGTTACCCGTCCACGCTTCCGCTGTTTTCGCTGCATTATACTTAACCGCGAGCTGTTTCGCAATGGTCGAGGCGTTTATTTCGGTTGCGATTCTGCCGCCGATGTTCTTCGTTGCGGTATCGAAAACGGAAATAGCAACCATATCCTGCTGTACTTCGGGCAGGTCGTAAATCTGGTCGTAGACGTAGAGCAAATCGAGGTCGTACTCGATAACCTGCGGAATTTCTGCGGGCGATTCGCCGAAAAATGCGCCGTTCTTAGTCTTCGTGGTCGTTTTACCGAGCTGACGCGCGCTTGCGGTAGTCTGAACCGTTTTGAAGAAACGAATAGCCGAAGCGTTGGTTTCCTCGGTTTCGTTAACGCCGTAGCCGTTTTTGTGTACGAGGTCAACGAAGATATTTTCTTTTACTTTTTTAGCCGCCAATACCTGAGTGGCGTTGTCGTTTACGTTGTAAAGTAATACTGCCATAATGTTTTTTTACTCCTTAAATCTTTATTTTTTGGCGTTCTGCCAGTTCTTCGGTAGTCATATCCTGAAAAGACTTCTTTTCGGTGTCCGACTTGCCTTTGTAGCCGAATCTTTCGGCGTTTTTCGCGTTGTACTCTTCCATTAAAGCTTTGAGTTCTTCAAAACCTTTCAAAGCTTCCTCAAGAGCGTTAACGCGGTCTGTAAGTCCTTGAATAACCTCGTCGCGGTTATCCGCCTGCTCGTCCGAAATTTCTTCCGTAACTTCGGTCGGTGCAGGAACTTCCTCTTTCTGTTCTTCGGTGGTTTCAACTTCCGAGCTTTCCTCGTCGGTTGCTTCCGTTGTTTCCGCGTTTTTAGTCTCCGAGTTTTCCTCGGTAGCTGCTTGTTCAACCTCTTCCGTTGCTTCCTCGCCGGGCTTAGTTTCTTCCTTGACTTCTTCCTCGGTCTTGGTCTCTTCGGTCGTTTCTTCGGGCGTTAAAGACTTCTTAAAAGCTTCCTTTTCTTCATCGGACAGCTTTTCGTAAGCTCTTTTAAGCTCTTCAATCGCGGAAAGTTTCTTTCCAAATAGTGCCATAGTTGTTCTCCTTTACTGTACAGTATTTTTTGCCCGCTGTTCCGCTCGCAATGTGCAATATTTTGCACACTCCCGCGACTGTGCCGCTTCGTCGTGCTTGCTATCATTGTAGGCGGGTGCCGTTATCCCTCGGCGGGGCTGTTCGGGAATATATCGTCGCTCTTTTGCGCGGAGCCTTGTGGTCGGCAAAAAAGCTATTAAATATCTATCCTCGACGGGTAGTACGCTACATTGTTCTTTTTTGAATACGCAATGTACTCGTCCGTCAACGTTTGTGCTTTCGCTTTGTAATATCTGTAAAACTTTTGGTTGTCTTTGTCCTTTTTGTACAACAGCGCGCGGCTCTCTGCTTTCCTTATTCCGCGCTCCATTGCCCTCTGCGTTTGGTCTATCGCACGTTCGCGCTCTATAACCTTTTCGGGTATCGGAATAGGTTTAAAACCTTTCCTGTACGGGATTGTCTTATGTCTGCAGCCGAAGCCCGACAAGCAGCCGTTTTTCCATACCCTGCCCGCTTTCGTTGTGTAATAATGGTCGGTTGCGTTTTCGAGCGGCTGAAACTTTATTCCGTCAATCTCTCCGCTTCGTCCGCTTATGCTGTAAAGCTTGCCCTGCCATTTTTGACAACGCTCGGAACAGTTCGCGTGCGTGTCTATCCAAACGAGGTCAATGCCTTTATCCTGGTAGCCTTGTAGCTGTTTTTCGTGCCATTCCCACCGCAGCTCGCGTTCAGCCGAAGCTCTTACGCTTGTACGCTCGGAGTAGTCCGTTTTCGCCACGCTGTCGGCTATCTCGTTCATTCTCCTGACAACTTCGCGTTCGTACTCTCGCGGCTCCATTCCGTTCGGCACAGCGCGATTGTAATATTTCCGTCCGAATTCTCGGTCGCCTTGCGGGGGCTGTAACGCCACCCGCTTAGCAACACGTGAGGAAATAGGAAATGATGAAGTATGAGCTTTTGAAAAGGCATAAATAAAGGCGGGGGCTGTTCTGAATGAATACAGCTCTACCGCCTTGATATAGATTTTTGAAGCAAAAACAGGCATTGAATTGCGAATCATTGACTTGATTGTGTCACTCTCCGCCGCTTTGACTGCCTCGTCTATCGTTTTATTGACCTTTGTATTTATTTCACCGAACGTTCGCCGCTCCTTGACGTACTGCATAATCAAAAGCTTTAAGTCTGTTTGTAAGTCCTCGATTAAGACAGCCTGCCAATTAAGCCCTGCGTTCTTCGCTAATTCATAACGCTTCATTGAATATACTGTTCTGGTCTTGCGCGCGTTCCTCTTCTACAAGCAGCCAATCTTCCTCGACAAGCTCTTCGTCCTCGTCAAAGTTAAAGGCTTTGTGCGCTTTTTTACGTGAAATCAAACCCGCGTCAACCGCTTTCGTAAGATAATCAACCATAACGGACGGGTTCGACATACCCGAACGGCTCCAATGAACCTCTACATCGTCCGTATAACCGTAGAAGCGAAGCACATCGCACAAACACTCGTTTATAGGCTTTTCAAAGCGCCTGCGGTTGTTTTCGACGAATAACGTTGTCGCGCTCTCCTCTGCCGAAACTTCCCTTGCCGTTCTATTGCTTCCGTCCTGCAAGTAGCTTGCAAGCGTGGAAACGGAAAGCCCTATCGTCGTAGCTATGCTTTCAAGCAACGTATTGCGCACAGACCGCCATTGTTCCGCGCGTATCTCGAATTGTATCGGCGTAGGCTTTTGGTCGTCCGTGGACATTGTATCGACTTTCGTGTAAAGAAAATCGTCAAGCCCAGAGTTTTGCCCTGCCTGTGCCGCAGCGCTCTGCAAGTGCTTAGGAACGATTATTCGCCCGCGCGCTAAGTACATATCCGTGTTCAAGCACGTGTTATAGAAGTCGTACTCGAACAAATACGTTGTAATGTGCGCCAACAAGCTCTCGCCCGTCTGCAAGTCGGGAACGTCCGAAACGCCGTCGCTGCCCATAAATAAGTAGCAACCAAGCGTTGTAAAGCCGTTCATTGCCTTAGGTTGATTTAACGGGCAATCATACTGAGCGCGGAAATCAGACTTAACGCTCTTCGGTAAATCCTCGTACTTAACGTAGTTTTCAGACGTCGATAAGAACTGTATCGGCGTGCTCGCTTCATACATTCGATACTCGACAACGGGAATTTCCTCGAACGGAGTTACGTTCTCGAAATGCCTGTCCTCGACAAGCGCATAACGTCTTAGATTGTCCTTTTTGCCGGGGATTGTTTCCGTATAGAACGACAACAGCGAAATAACGTGTCTGAGTTCTCCCTCGTTCGTAAGCTCATAATAAAAGCGGTCGGCTCTCAGGTTGTCCGCCCACAAAGCGCCGCCGCTGTTATTAAGCTTTAAAAGGCTTATTCCGCCCGCAAACGCATACCTGAACGCTTTCTTTACCTTTATCTTAAAGTCTGTTTTAAAGCTCCATTCGTTCGCTATAAAGTTAAGCGCCGCGCCTATCTTCTTGCCTTTCTTCTCCGTGTACACCTGCGGCTTTCGCGTGTTCGAGAACATCAGGTTTCCGCCGAATACCAAGTCCGCCGAACGGTCAACAATCGTCGTTCCGATGTTCGTTGAAAGCAGTCCATTCGAGGAGCCGTGAATAACGTCAACGTATCCGTCGTACCACTGCAGCCAAAGCCTGACCCAATTCTGATACCACGAATAATACGCAGGCGGAAGCATACTGTAAAACGCTTGCGAGTTCGTCCTCTGATATTGTTTTTGATTTTCCGCGTACGCAACTACCGAACGCGGTTGTTCAAAACCGATGTTAGCCATTTTCTTTTAGTCCTTTTATCTCTTCTTTTATTTCTTGAAGCTCCGCCGCGACGCCGCACATCACATTCAACATCGTTGCGTAAAAGTTCGTTTGCACTCTCTTGTGTCTTAGCTCTTCCGTAACGGGAGCTTCGCCCTTTACGCCGTGCGCTTTCGTGCTTAAATCGGCTTTTTTCGTTTTCTTCGCGTAATCCTTTTTGCTAAGGTTGATGTCCTCGCTGAGTGCCTTTATTATCTCTTTTTCTAACTCTTTCTCTAAACTCATTCTTCGTATGCTCCTTGTCGTTTTGGTAAATATAAATTGTCCGGATTATTAAAATACACGTTCACGCCGTAAGTAAGCGCGTCCGTGTAGTCGTTCGGGATTGTCGGGTCAAGCTTGTAGTTCTTCCAAGTGACCGATTCCAATTGATAAACAAGCGGCTCCGTGTCCGCTGTCGTCGGCACAAAGCGCTTATAATAAAAGTCGTAATAACCGCCGAAGTCTACAATTTTAATCATATTCTTCGCAAAACAGTTGTTTACGACCGCGTTATTCTTTATTATGTTTTTGCCCGTGAAGCCTTTCACGATGTGATAGCCGTTCAGGCTGTAAGCTAACTGCGTTATCAAATCCGCAGAAGCACAGTCAATAGCGAAATAGCTCCCTACGCCGTCCTCGATTACCGAATACGCTTTGCACATTCGCTCTACGTAATCGCGTATAAGGTCGGACAACTGCGAGGGCGCTAAAACCGTGCCCGTCTCTAACGGATTGTAATAAAAGCGCTCCAGGACGTAACCGCGCCCGTTAGAGAAAACGCAAATCGGAGTTATTCCTGTGCTGTCGTGCGTTATAGCTCCGTCGCCGCCCCATATGATATAAACAAGGCGGCTGTCTGCCGTCTCTTTGTAGAACTGCTCCCGACTGATGTAATGACGGTCACGCTTGAACTGCCCGTAAGCGCCGCCCGCAAGCTCGTCAATCTCTCCGAGATAAAGGAACTTGTACATCAACGGATTAAACTTCCGCTCGGTCTCGATTTCCTCGAGCGTTATCGTCGAAAGGTATTTCTTTATCGTTAAATAATTCGCGTCTATGAACTCGTAAACGCCCGCAAAACGGTACTTTCTGCAATAGGCATTCCACCAATGCGCTTTGACCATTTCGGGGTTCCCTGCAAAGATTATGCGCGGCTTAACTACCTTGCCGTTTAACATTGCGGTTGCGTTGCTGTCTATAGAACGCACAAACGTTGCTATAACCTGCCTAAGCGCTTGCTCGTCTTTCAGCTGCTGCGTTTCATCACAGATTATAAGCGATATTTTCGACGGTTCTTGCTCTCTTTTCTTCGCTCCGCTCTTGTTCCTCGTCTTAAAGCCTTTGCTTCGGCTGTAATCGCTGCCGCCTACGCCTTTGAAATAGATAGTCGCGCCCGTCTTTGCTTTTATCTTTAACGGCGATGTTTTAGCTCTGTAAAAGTCATAATCACCGATACTGTCCGCATAATCAAGGATTTCGTTGTATAAGCTGTCCTCGAGCGAATTGTAGTTTGCACGCGTTACTACGATGTCGTGGTGCGGAAATAAGTTAGCATAAGCGTATACGGTCTGCCCTAACGCATAGGACTTTCCCGAGATACGCGGCGTGTACATCAATACAGTGGTTTTGTCCGTGTAAAGGATTTTATCGTAAGGCTGCGCGAACTTAACGTTTAAGGTCTTAATCATCTCCGCCACCGCTCGCGTCCTCTGATGTGATTATGAGCCGCACTTCCTCTTGCTCTTCATCGTTGGCTAAACCGAACAGCTCAACCATTCGCTCAAGCACTTTCATCTTGTCCGCCATACTCGCCCTTTTGATGTCGTTCGGCAAAGACTTCATAATCGCGTTGACAGTCTTACGCGCAAGCTCCTTGTTGTCTTGCTCGTCTATCTCTTTAACCCGTCCAATCGCAACGCCTACACGTTCAGTTTTTGTACAGTTATTGCTAAGTTTTTGTTCAGTTTTAACAGAACCCAATATCTTTGATATTGTCGTACGCGAAAGTTTATATTTTCCCGCTAACGATGTGATTGTCGCGCCCGCACCATATTCAATTATTATCTTACGGCGCGTTTCATTATCAATCACGTCGTCTCACCTCTCCTTTTTTTGGTATGAAAAAAGCACCGTCCGTCGTTTCGGATAGTGCTTTTGTTTTAGTTATGTTGTTCCTTTAATCGTCATCAACTGATAAACCCGAAACATCATAAGCTTGAGCAACAAACTCACGTTCATCGGGATATTTATCAATAAGTTCTATAAACTTATCGAGGAGCTCTTCCTCTTTACCGTCGTTTTCTTCACAAAAAACAAAAACGCCACAAATAAATATTGAATCCTCAGAATAGCCAGCTTCTCTGGCTTTCCTTATAAATTCATCTGTTTTGTTTTTTATTTCTTCGCTTATTTCCTCTTTTTTTTCAATATTATTGCTCATTTTCTTCTCAACCTATCAATAAAGAACGTTATGTGTTGTTCGTCTTTAAAACTGTAAACTGTTTTTACTTTTGGTTTTTCAAAGCTCCCACTGTCTAAAAACACTTTACTGTCGATTCGGATTATTTTCTCCCCTTTTGGTGTTTTTAAAGGAGTAAATGTACCTGCTCGTATTTGCCCTAACACCGTATAGAATCGTGCCCACTCTTGTGGCGTCACTTTCTGTACGACATTAGTAGGTGAAAGTTCTATGTGTTTAGGCGGATTGAATTCGTATGTTTTCGCTTCGTCTGACTGTTCCGAGCTGCCACCTAACTTCTTTTTAAACTCGCCGTCATCATCTCTTGGATGTTTGTTTTCATCAAATTCAGCCATTTTATTATACCGTGCCTTAATGGTTTTGTCAAGTCTCCCACGAAAAAACCGCCACGGCTTTTTGCGGTAGCGGTCTTTCCATAAGGGGAATATATGAATATATGCAATAGAGGAAAATAGGTTCAAGACTACAAAATAACAAAGCTCTCAAATCTCCTAATTTCCACGCTACCATTATAGCACTGTCAATACTATCAAAACTATCAACTTTGCCAATTCTGCAAAATTTTTTGTTTCGCGCTGTTAAGCTTTCGGAAAATCGTAGCTTCGCCGCAGTACTTTTCACGAGCAAGGCGTTGAAAGCTCCGCCGAAGTATGTAATGCGAAACGATGATGTCGCGTTCCTCGTCGCTCAGATACGCGTTCATAACGGCGTTGAGCTTATCTTCCATAGCGTAATACTTTTCAAGCTCGCGTTGATAACGTTCCTGGGCTTCGTAAAGCCTGATTGCGCCGTTTTCGGTCTTGCTGTGACTTCCGCTCCAACTCCCGCCGTTTTCGCCCGATAAAACGCTGTTTATGGCGGTCACGTCCGCTTGTATCTGTTTAACGTATTCGAGTATACGCTCTAATCGTCCGCGCGTTGATTTTAACGTTTTTAAAAATCTGTTCAATTCGTCTAACGTCATTTTTCTTTCCCTTTGAATAGTCCGCTTTCAATTAGTCTTAGAACAATTCTTTTTATCATAATCGGTGGAACGCTCATTCCACACACATAGCCCACAGTCGAATAGCTGTTTGATAAAAAGTTGTAATCTCTCGGAAATGTCTGCGCGTTCCTTATTGTTTCTTTGCTTATATACGAAAGCTTATCAAGGTCTATCATATTCGGTTTCCCTCTAAGCGTAGGAATTATCATTTTAGGTCTAATATAATAATTTAAGAAACCTATAGTCTTCCCGTCTAATCGCTTTCGAGTGTCTGCAATACAGCAATCGTTTGAGGTTGCTTGTCGTGCTATATTGTAAAGAAGCGTATTTTCACCTATTGCTTCCGTATCCCCCTCTTCTATTTCATCATAAGTAATAGCTTCGTAGTTGAACGACATATCGATTTTCTCTAAATCAAAGCCTATATCATTCCTTACAGCAACGAAAAACACTCTATGTCTTGTTTGCGGAACACCCATTTTTTCGCCTTTTAATATCCAGTGTTTGACTTTGTAACCTACTTCTTTAAAACTTTGATATATTTTTTGAACGTAAGTCCACGCATTCCCAACGAGCAATCCCTCTACGTTTTCCATAATTACAGCTTTAGGCTTTAATTTTTCCACAGTTTCGATAAAAACAAAGCTCAAATCATCAAGCGTTTGTTCTGCCTGCCCCTCGCGAAACTTTTTCTTTTTCCCCCAGAATTTTTCTCTTTGCCCTGCCATCGAAAAAGTTGTACAAGGCGGACTACCGTCAAGAATATCCAAGTTGTAAAGTTCTTCAGGCAAATTTTCGAGTTTATTAAAATCGCGAATATCCATTAAAAAATTGTATTTAGGATGATGATTTTCAACATAAATTTCATTCATTTTTTTGTCTATTTCTAAACATCCTAAAACTTCACATCCTGCAAGTTTATAGCCCATAGTACTTCCGCCGCCGCAAGCGAAACAAGAAAAAACTTTTAGCCCATTTCCAGAGGGATAATCTTTTGCCATTGTCCATTTCCAATCGCTACTTTTTATTGTTTTATACTCATTAGCATTTTCAAATAAATCAAACAATGTTTCTTGCATTTTCCCCCCTATACCGTGAATGGACAACCGCCCGTATCTTCGCCGTCAATATCGCAAGCTATGCACATAGCGTACATAGCGCAGTCTTTGAAATTCTTCTTCTCACACTCTACGCAGTGCATAAACTGCATTTCTTTTACTGTCGGGTCTAAGTCCTCGTTAGCCGCGTGTGATATACAATCGCAGACTTCCGCGTATTTGCCGACCAATTTCAAATTGTTAGCGCGCATAGTGTTTTCGATTTTTCGCTTGTACGGCTCTCCGAAACGCTCACAAACGGACGAAGTAAACTTCTTCAAAAGCGTGGTCGCCGTCTTTAAATTCTTGCGTTCTTCGGGCGTTAGGGCTTCGCTTTCGCTTAGCCCCTCAGCCGTTTCCTGCGCGGCAAGCAAGATGATGTGCCGCGTTCGTTCTTCTGAATTAAAGTAGTTTTTCATCCCCGTTTATAACCTCGTGTATCTCCTCTATGATTTCATACGCTTTGTATGAGTTTATTCCGCCCTTGCCCTCTTGCCTTTTTACAACGCCGTCAACGAGCTTTTGAAGCAGAAAGTTTGCCTTGCTCATCTGTTCGATTGTTAGTTTGCGCTCGGTCATTTTAGCAATCCTTTAACATAGGCGGAAGACAGCCCTGCCTGTAAACAACTATTTTGATTTCGGGGTTTCGCCTCTTTAAATCTTTTAATTCCGTTAAATCAATGCTACCGTCCTCGATAAACAAAAATTGCCCAACCGGAACGTTTTTCAAATCTTTTATAAGAACGTTCTTTGCTTTGCTTATTTCTTGTTCACTTGCGTTATAATTAACGCTATCGAAAATATCTTTTACTATGTCTTTATATGTTTTCATTTTTTTCTCCTTATTTTTCAATAATTTCTACCGTAGCAAAATAGTAAACGTACCTTTTCCCATTAACGTGAAATAGTACGTAGTTAACGTCTGGTGTATGCTCTACATCAATTTTGCCTTCATAAGTAGCAATCTTTGTTCCATTAAATGTGTAAACATTGATAATTCTATCAAGTCCATTGCCAACCTCAGAGGCGCAGTCAGTAAAACAACGTTCACAACTCGCACAGCCTATCAAAGGCATAACGAGTAATGCAATAGTTGTACAGAGTACTGTTAGTAGTATTTTGTGCTTAAATATAAATTTTTTCATTTTTATTTATCTCCTTTGTCTATTTTAGTTGTTGTAGTTGTGGCAGTCGTTGCAGGCGTAAAACTGATTTTGCCCGGTTGATTTTCGCCCCATTGACAAGGTGCGTCGCCGATGAACGGTTGACCACCGACAAGGTATTTTTTATAAAAATCACAATTTAAACAAGGATTTTGTTTTTGTGGTATATAAACAAAATCATTTAACTGTCCAAACTCACAATTTTTATTTATTTCAGGCAATTTCGGTTTAAACAATGATTTACCCATTTTTACGCCGTCGTTAAACCCTTTTTGATAACCTTTTTGATAGTCTTTCATCTTACTACCTCTATTTTTTTAACGTGTGTTTTACGAAAAGAATAATTTGCAATTTCATACCTGTTGGAGCGATACTCCGCGCGGGTTAATACGCCCGTTAAGATTTTATCATTCCACAATGTAACTTTTACTTTCTTGCCTAAAAGGGCGTTTAACTCTTCGCTTTCGTGTGTGTATTTCATTGCTCCACCTCTTCAACAAACATATATGACTGCGGCGGGCGGGTTAAAGGTTTACACATAACACCGCAACAACTATCCCAATCACCGAGAATAAGACAATCTCTACAATGTATTTCGCTTGCGTAATCGCATTTTCGTCCAAATTCAAACAACTCTTTCGGCTTGTCGTAAATATTTAAGTCGGATATATGCCAGCCGTAGAGCGGCTTAAAATAAGGTAAGTTTTCCCGATAGCGAACGACCTCTTCTTCCGATAAACACGCGGCAGTAAGGAAATTTTCAAGTCGTTCTCTTTCAAAGTCGACAAATTTTCCTTGCGGGGATAATTCCCACTCGTGGAATTCTTCCACCTCATCGCATACAACCCTCATTCCGATTTTACCAAAATGCTTGCGATATTTCTCTTGAAACTCTTTTGGTATCTTCGCAAAAGATTTTTCGTCCTTGCTCATATAAAAGACTATATCCTGCGGTAAGTTTTTCAATGCCGTTTTTCTTACTTCGATTTTCTTTTTTTCTTCGGCAATTAAATAATAGTAATACGGTTTAATACTTGCTAAAATCATTTTTCGTACTCCTTTACTAAGTCGTCAATTTTATTCGCCATAATCGACGGTATAATTTCGTCAAATTCCGCATAAAAAGCATTTTTAACACGTTCCGCAAATTCTTTTACTACTTGTGCTTTTTTTCTTTGCTCATTTTTTCTTCTATCCTCGATATAAAATTCGGACAATCTTTCTTTTATCATTATGTACTCTTTATCATTGAAAATCATTTCTCCAAATTGCGCACACGTCCTACAAGCATTTCGTTTTTCGTAAAACAATGCACTTACTTCGTCTCGTGATAATTTTGCAAGTTCTTCTTTCGTTATCATTTCAAAAACTCCTTTAATAATTCGTCAATCATATGGCAAAGTTCGCTAATGTGAATATCAAAGCCCGGATGTCCGTCAACGGTTGCACTGTATAAAAAATCTACTGCTTCATCTTTCAGCTTACTTGCAAACTCTTTTACGGCTTGCTTAACTTGTTCTTTCGTGCTTACTGCTTCTACCATAACGCCGCTTGATATACAAGCCTTTAAGAAGTCAGTTGCTTTCATATTACCAATTTTGCCTTGTGCTGTTTTTACAAGTATTTCGTGTTCTTCCCTTGAAAGCACAACGCTATCTTCGGGGGGGTTCCGGTAGCCTGCATTGTAAAGGGCTTCGGCTATTTCTTGACGTTGTTCGCCGTATAAATGTTGCCCCGCAGGATTGCCGTCATAAGCAACAATTTTTTGCGGAACATCAAGCAACATTTCTTTAATTTGCTGTTCTTTGTTCATTCCCTCTCACCTCGTTAATGCCTTTTAAAACGGCAAATTGTCGTTGCCCGTGACATCTTCCATTTCGACCTGTTTCGTCGGTTTTTGCGGCGTTTCCGTTTGCGTATCGTCCGTTCTCGCCGAAAGAAACTCTACTTCGTCCGCTACAACTTCGATAGTCTGCCTTTTTATTCCGTCTTTGTCTGTGTATCTGCGTAGCTGAACGCTTCCGACGACAGCGACCTTTTTCCCCTTTGTTAAGTACCTGTTGCAGTTCTCTGCCAACTTGCCGAACACGTTCACGGGAAAGAAATCGACCTCGCGTTCACCGTCCGCGTTTGCGTATCTGCGCGATACTGCTACGGAAAAATGCGAAACCGCCGTTCCGTTCGGCGTTGCTCCCTCTTCCGCGTCTTTTGTTAAATTGCCTATGATTATAAATCTGTTCATCGTTTAACTCCTTTTTATATCGTAGTAACCGCCGCTTATGGCTTTTTGTAAAGCGGCTATTTTCGCCGCCGTGTCGAGATGTTGAAAGTCCATTGTTATACAGATGTTTGAAAGCTTCTCGTTTGTAAGTCGGTGTCCGTTCAAAGCGCAATGCTTTATAAACTGCGACATCATCGGTCGAACTTCCTGTTCAAGCTCGCAATCGTCCATAATTTGGTCATAGCTCTCGCGCGTGCGGAATTGATTATTACTTACTTCATTTATTATTATTTTTTTATGTTCGTTCGTTCTATTCTTATTTATCTCTTTATCTTTCTCTTTATCTATATCTGGTGGAAGATTTTCCACTTCAAGGGTGGAATTTTTTCCACCCCCCCCACAACCCCGAAAATTGAGCTGTTCTTGCTTCTTCGCTGCCGATATTGTTTGGCTCCCTATTAGGTTCTCAAAATCCGCTATTTTGAATATCCCGTCGGCTTGTTCGAGTATAAGCCCGAGCTTCTTGTAAAGCTCTAACGCTACTCGAATTGTATCTATCGAAAACCATTTTAAATCGCGCTGTATCTTTTCTTCGTTGTAAGGAATTATGACCTCGCCTAACGTTCTCGCAAGTCTACCGTTGTTGTTTATCGTTTTTAAGCAAAGCATTTGATAAATTACTACGTAGTTCGCCCCGTCTTTCTGCTCCATAAGGAAGTCCACGGTGTCGCTCGTCATAAACTTATCTGTGATTTTTATCCAGTAGTAGCGTTGCTTGTTATATACTGCCATTTATAAATTCCCTCACTTGCTTGTAGCCCTTATCTACTGCCAGGATAGCAACTGCGCGGGAGTGATTTTCTTTCTGCGGACGGTCAACTTCTTCCGCGCTTTCGGCGATGAAAAAGCCTTTGTCCTGCGACGTCGTTAAAATCGGAAAACCATTCTTTAAAAGCTCGCGCGTAGCCATTCGCACACATCTATCGTCAGGCAGCATATCGTATCTGCCGCTTACTACGTTGTAGCGGTATTGCAATAAGCCTTGCTCGATTAAATGCTTTAACAGTTCCTTTTTCGTAACGTGCTTCGTGCAAATTCGCCCTTGTTTGTAAAGCATAAACTTTTTGCATACTGTGTAAAAAATTTCGTAACTGAATTTATCGGTTATCTTCTCGCACAAAGCGCGCAATCTTAACAAATAATCTCTCTCTTCGTTGCTCATCGTTTTCTCCTTACAAGTAACTTTTTCCTATTAGTTTTACAAACTCCTCGCGGCTGTGTGTTTCTTCATATGCCCGTTGCGTTTTTTGCATTAACCACTCGTTGAGGTCTTTTCGCGCGTGAACGCCGAAATTTCCGTCCGTGTGGTGCGTTTCACACAAATACACTACAAAACCGTTTTCGTCCGAAATAGGGCGGTTTCTGCCCCTGAAAACGTGATGTAAATGTAAGCTTGTCCGCTTCCCGCAAATATAACAGCGCTTTTCGTTTGAAAGTATGCTTTTCTTCAACTCGCAGCCACCTCTATTTCGCTGTCGTGAATGCCTAAGTCGTGCAGGCGATTTACAACGTGGTCGATAAGCTTTGTCATCTCTGCCGTATCGAATTTCGAGGAGCCGTAAAAGCATTGGTAAACGTTCATTGTCCGCCCGTTTATTTCGTCCTCGGCTATCTTCCGAATAGCTCGGAAAGAGGTTTTCAGCATATCTTCCGCGGCGGGAATACAGTATAAAATTTCGTACTTCGCGCCGACCTCTTCGAGCATTATCGAGTAAGTCTCCCACACGTCCGCTGTGTCCGCCGTTCCGTTTATAGCTTCAGAAAGCTTGCCGAGCAAAGCCCATAAAAGACGGTTTTGTTCAATACTCCGCTTGCTCTTGTATTTCTTAAAATCAACAACAAGCGGAGTTTCGTCTTTTTGTTCTTCTACCGCGGTTAACGCTGTCGTGTTCAGAGCTTTAAACTGAACTATAATTTCGCCGTTTTCGTCAATTAGCCGCTTCACATTCTTTGCTATGAATCTGCTCATTCTTCGCTTTCTCCATTCTCGCGATTATCTCGTCAACTTCTTTCGTCGATAGCTCGTTTATAACCTTTCCGTTATACGATTTTTTGACTACTTTCGTAACGTCTGCAAGCGTGTACGCTTTGTTCGTTTTTAAGTATTCGGTAATGCGTTTATATGCCGTTGACGGCTTTTCGTAACTGTCGCTCGCCGTTTGGTCGGGGTCGTCGCCTGTCTCGATTTTATACGCCTTTAAAAGCGCGTATTTGTCCGAATATGTCATTGCTTTCCCCGGCGCTTTGTCGGCGCTGTCTAAGCCGTCGCCGTAAGTCGTGATTTCGATATACTCTGCGGGATTTTCGATGTTCACAAATCTGTAAACGGTTTCGATTCTCAAAAACCTTTGTTTCTTCTCTGTCGTGCTTCCGTCGTACGTGCTCGCAATTGTTTCTGTGTCGGCGAAAAGTATCTTTCTCGAACTCGGGAACGAATACACTTTATACTTCTCTTCAAGCGGCTTTACGGCGGATAAAACATCGCCCTCTTTAACCGCTTTGTATGCGTTTTTGCCCGCACCTACGGTCAAGCTCTTCCCTATCCTTTCAAGCTCGTTCGTGATTGCGCTTAACTTCTGATAAATGTTCAATCTCTCGTCCATTTTTCCGCCCTCACTTTATCTGAATATTTTTCACAACTTCGATGTGCGCTCCGTCAACAACTTCGCCCGCTTTGAGCGCGGCTTTTATCAACGCTTTGTTTGCCGTATACGTTATTTTTTCGTTTATGTACTCTTTCGGTAGCGCTTCTATATTATCGATTATCGTTTGTTCTGACTTCCGGAAAGATATTTGCGCGTGCAATCCGTCAAGCTTCTCGATATTAAGCCTTTGACAGGCTTCGGAAAGCCCGTTCGTCATTCGCTCGACTACTTTCCCGAGCTTATCGCTTATTGCCTTTATACGGGCGATTTCTGCTTCCGCTTCCGATTGCTTAGCTTTAAGTGCTCGGATAACGGAAGCGTAATTCGTGGCGGAAACGGCAAACTCTTCTTGCTTCTCCGCCAACGCGTTAGCAAGCTCGATGTCAACCTCTCCCGTATCTTCATCCATTGCGGAAATAAGGCGATTGTAAAGCGTTTCCGCTTCGTATGATAGCGCGTAAATATTAGGCATTTTTCGCTTCTCCTTTCTCGGCTTTTTCTTTCTCTAACCTCTCGAAAAACTCTAACTCGTCTACTACTTCGTTTACTACTTTTGCAATTGTGCAAACTTCGTCGAGGTTGATTTCTTTCATCTCGGAAATTTTCTTTTGTGCTCCGATTTTTACGAGTTCTACTATTTTCCTTTTTTCCTCTATTGTTGTCATTTCTTTTTTCTCCTCTTAATTTGTTTAATCTTCTTCGCGGTCGGCATAATCGTCGTCCGCTTCGTATTCCGCGCAGTAGTCATCGTAAGTCCTGCCGATATTGTCGTAATCGGGCTTACCCACCCAGGGCGCTTGAATATCTCTTTCGCTCATAATGTTCTCCTTTTACTTCTCTACTTCGATAACGTCCGAAAGTATTTCGTATAACGGAACGCCCAAAGCTTTACAAAGTTTTGCTACTATCGTGTAATTAGGTCTGCGCGTTCCGCGTTCATACTCGGATAATGCAGTCCATTTTATTCCGATAGCTTCCGCAAGCTGTTTTTGCGTTAGTCCTCTGCGCTTTCTTATACGCTTCAAGTTTTGCATTGGCTTCTTTTCTTTCAAATTTTCACCCCCTTTGTTTTCGTTTTTTTAAATATTCCTGACGTCTAAAAGCGGTATCACGATAAAAATATCTTTCGTCCGCGTATTCCACCTGACGTCTTTTTCGTTCGCGTTGCCGGAACTCATCGAACTCTATATATTTTTTGCATTTGCTATGGCAATAAAGCTCACGTTTTTCACAATTTCTGCAAGGCGCTTCCATTATTTTCCGCTCCTGTCTTTCAGAACTCTTATGTAGTACTCGATTCGGCTGTTGAGCACTTCGATTTCTTTACGTAAAGCTATGTCGTTTGTGAAATATAAAATAAACATTAAAGTCGTTAAAATAAGCAATATTACGCTCAAAATAATTAAAGCTATCATTCTTCATCACCCCTTTGTTTTTCTCTTTTTTTAAGTGTTTGCGCACGTCTGTATTGCGCATATCTTACTTCTGCGAAAGATACTTCCGCTTCAAACTTTTTCAAGTGTTTGCCGTATGTTTTCATTTTCTCGCCGTCAAGTGTTCCACTCTCCGTTTCCTGGCGAATTTTTTCTTTAATGCCGAGTTTTACAAGCTCGTAATTAAGTCGTTCCTGCTCTATTCTCCTTAGTAATCTTTTTTCAAATTGCGTTTGCATATCATTCTCCCGTTACTTCGACAAACTCACCGTTTTGAAGCTTGTAAAAAGTATCTTCTTTGATTTTTATTCCGTCTATTTTCTCGGTTTTTACGCAAATAGGAATATTGCATTTTTCTTGTTCTGAATACTCCCATTCTGCAAGAGTTAACCAAGAATTTATTTTTCCTTTTGCGCAAGAATTGTCGCCGGCGCAGCAAATTACAGCATATTTGCCTGTTGATGATATTTTTGCGAAATCGCCCGAACTGCCGATTTGTGCGAAATCGCCCGAACTGCCGATTTGTGCGGAATAGCCCGAACTACCGATTTGTGCGGAATTGCCCGAACTACCGATTTTTGCGCAATCACCCGAACTGCCGATTTTTGCGGAATTGCCCGAACTGCCGATTTGTGCGAAATCGCCCGAACTGCCGATTTGTGCGGAATAGCCCGAACTACCGATTTGTGCGGAATAGCCCGAACTACCGATTTGTGCGGAATTGCCCGAACTACCGATTTTTGCGCAATCA
>ERZ1034855.182-NODE-182-length-34871-cov-46.566895_pt1 | contig 34871 bp, 63 predicted proteins | sample MGYA00520699_ERZ1034855 | MGnify/ENA primary metagenome ERZ1034855 (study PRJEB33766, sample SAMN09781730) | gut metagenome | biome: gut microbiome | host: Homo sapiens | place: Madagascar | study: EMG produced TPA metagenomics assembly of the PRJNA485056 data...
TGAATGATTTTTTAAAATTAGCTGAGGAATTAGACTGGAGTTATAATGTTGACGATACACCTAACGAAAGAGGTGAGGTTTGCGTCGAGTTAGAGAAGTATTCCCCACAAGGCCAAGATTTCATCGCCACAATTTGGTTCGAGAATGGCAATAAGTCTGACTTCATTGATAAGTTGTACCAATATTATAGCGACTTCGATCCTGACGAGGAAGCCAGCAAATGGATTGGCGAGGATGGACATGGTGTTAACGGCGCGCCATACAAATTATCGGATATTTTGCAAGATATGGAGGATTGCAAGGATATGCTACTAGATTTATGGCACGAGTATTTTTACGATGAGTACCCAGGAAATCGTCCAAATGAGACCGACGAAGGGAAGCGACTCGCAGGAGAAATCGAGGAGAAATCCGGAAAGCATTACCACTCGTGCTCTCTACAGAATTATCCGAGCGGTAAGTACGGTGTTATCATTGATGGCTGCCAGAAGTTTCTATCGGAATGCAAGGAAGAGACATTAGCCTATATGAAAGGCGTGCTTACGGGCCTTGATATCGAAAGAAAAGACTAAGCCAAACAAACCTGCCGGAAACGGCGGGCATCAAGTTAAACCAAAATGTTAAGATTATGGATAAAAAAGAATTGAAAGACAAGATTGACGAGTTGCGTTCAACTGCAAAGATGGAGCTTGCATGCACCATCCGTGAGATCATGAGAGAGCACAATGTGCAGAAGAAAGAACTTGGCTGGCCTGTAGTTGTCAACAATAGCAGTCTTGTAGATATCGTAGAGGTAGGTAGTGGTGATACCGACATCCCGGTTTTCGTCATAAATGTTGGTGTTGGCTACTACAAAGAGCCTCACAAGGTAAGTGCTTTGGACGATAGCGTATCGGTCGAGCTACTCGCTGATATTGCGACAGGGTTGAATAACGAACTGAGTGGATACGTCAGCACTTATGTGGCAAAGTACAGATTCATCTATGACGACGGAACTACTGCTGACATGGATGAGCCTTATGTATTCCTTGCAGAATCAGAAAGAGATGCCGAAGATAAGGCAGATGACTACGCGAGCGTATGGAATAAATGGAATGATGATACGATAGAAATTGTATCAGTCGAGAAGCAGACTGCTTCGGAAAGTTAATTTAGCGTTAAAAACGGCAAAGATGATGGTTTATATTATAAACTTTTAGTATCTTTGCCACTAGTAACCAAAATATTAGAATTATGACAGAAGAATTAAGAATCAAGACAAGAGACTGGGAACGACTGTTAAGCCCTGTTCAGCAGGAGAAGTACAAGCTCGCTATCAAGCAGGGCTGGTTCGCCAACTATCACGGCAACGCATGGAGGCATGACACGTTCTATGGCGCATACATCTGGAAATATCCGAAGTTCATCAAGGTCGTGAGAATGTTCGATGAGCTGTTGGGCCACAAGCCATTGTGGGAAGACATCACTGACGACAACCTCCGTGACCTCTTTGAGAAGATCAAGGAGAACTACGCTCCCAACTCCGCAAAGACCGTATGCGCCACCATCAAGGCGGTGATACGTGAGAATGACGCGACGAAGGAGATTAACAGCCCTACGTTCGGAAAGATACTCAGAACGAAGGCTGTTCCTGTCCAGTCCGTCTATCTCTCGGATGAGGAGATAAACAGAATCATCAATTACAATCCAAGAGGACAAACGAAGAGATATGTTCAGCGCATGTTCCTCATGGAATGCCTCTGTGGAGCACGATACAGTGATTGTCAGAGGATAACTCCTGAAAACATTGATGACACCGGGCACTTTCTCGTGTATGTGGCACAGAAGACCAAGACAGAGGTAAGGGTTCCTCTTCACAAGAAGCTCCGTCCGTTCCTGGTAAGCGGCACGGGTCCAGAGCCTCTACCTGGCGAAATCAGCGAAATGACCTTCAACCGAACTCTTCGTGACATCTGCCGTGAATGCGGAATAGATGCGAACACGAAGGTATTCAAGGCCGGAAAGGAGGAGACCGGAAAGAAGTACCGCTTCATCTCCTCACACACAGGCAGACGTTCGTTCGCCACGAATCTCTCCAAGAAAGGCGTACCATTGGAACAGATTGCCGTCATGATGGGTCATCTATCAAACGGCAAACCTAACATTCAGATGACGATGCGCTACATTGTCGGAAAGACGGAAATCGACAGCAATACCCTCAGGCTCTTTGGGGTCTATGACAAAGACGACGAGCCCGATGAGGAACTAAGCCAAACTGGAGGTGGCCAATAGCCATCTCCTGCTATTATTAACTAATATGAGGAATAATGAAAAGAGAAGAAGAACGAGCATACAGAGAAAGACTCGAAAATATGAGCAGAGGTCAGCTGATTGGAGAGAACGTTAAACTTAAAAAGCGACTCGGCAAGCTCTCTGGCATCTGCGACGTAGAAGATACGTACAGAGCGATGATAGAACAGGGACAGGCAGAGCGCAAGGCAGAAAAACTTGAAAAGGAAGTGTCTTGCGTATCCGAAATCATCAAGAAGGAGCTCATTAGAAGAAAGGTGCGCTTCGAACCTTGGCTTTCGGCTACCCAGCTCACAAATTTACTGATAGATAGTATTAACCAATAATAAATTATAGAATTATGTTAGCAGGAATTTCAGAGAATTTGATGGAAGAAGGAAAGAAGCAGTGTGAGGAGAAATTCAAGCAGGAGCTTCTTGATGTTTGGAAGAATGCGGCTGAGTACAAGATCAAGACGTACGACGATTTCGCTAACGAGCTTCGAATGCTCAACGAGCGTTATGTTGATGAGATGGAAGACTTTGAGGAGTTCCCTTCAGACATCGTTTTGGAGAGCGAGTATGACAGCATCGAGAAGTTCAAGGAGAAGATGAGCTTGCAGGTATATACCCTGGGCCATCTTGATTCTATCTATGGAATCAAATGCGAGGTTCCGCTTGATACCGACAAGCTTGCGATTCCATTCCAGGTAATCTTTAACAACAACTAGCCAAAACCGGGGAGTAGCAATACTCCCTGTCAAAGATACTTTCCATATTAAATGGGGCTGCGCTATCGGCCATACGGGCGGATTAGACAATTAATGTTTTCCCCTCTCTTGCCCGTGAGGGTAGGAGGGGATTTTTAAAACGGCCCCGATTAGCCAAAAATAGGGAGCTTCGGCTCCTTTTCATGACGAGGACCTGTGCAAGGAGCTTGGGGTGGAGGACCTTACCGGTTGTACCCTTGACAAACAGCCAAGTCACGGGACCTGGATATCCAAGGAGGATATAGGGCATCTGTAATCGCAGGTTCTCATACAACTAGCCGCTCATCACTTCACAGATGGGCGGCTATTTTATTAAAAGTCACCACTAAAAACACACCGAAAAGCGCTCTTTTTCCTTAAAAAGGGTTAATGTAAATATTCAGTACTTTAATGAATAGCACAAATTCCTGTTTTTACTATAATCGAACATTTAGCCAAATCAGCACTTTCGAGAGCTTTGTTTTTACTTTTTACTTGAACGGGCATATAAAAACACAAAAAAATCACGCTTGCACGAATGAAAGTAATAATGTATCTTTGCATCGACGCTTTGATACACAATCAGCACGTTGGTATTATTTGCAAGGAAATTTAGTAGGTGTCCGAAAGGAACCGAATAGAAAAATGGATTTCATTAAGTGGTGCTGCACTTTTTGGAATCCTTTTATTTTTATACTATGCAGAGGAAATGCTTGCACATATTAGTTGAATTGGTAGAGCGGTACGCAAGAGGTCGTTCCAGGGTGGAGCGCAGCAAGCGTATGACCGTTCTAGCCTTTGCTATCTGGTGCAAGATGCAGCATAGCAATTCCGTAATGTTTGATATGGGTACACGTGATTTGATGCGAGCACTCCATATCGGACATACAAAAGCACAAATGATACTCCAAGCCATCAAGTCTTCCGAGTTATTCTCAGTTCAGGAAGGCGGTCGCTTCATAGTGAACTCTTTCAAGGATAATACTGTAAAGCGAAACAAGAAGGGAAGAGTATTCAAGGGTGCAAATATGTTTACCATAGAAGTAAGCAAAGAGATTACGCTGAAAGAAATATACAACAGACTCAACGAGTTACTTTTCCTGCATCAGATAGGAAGTATGGAAGCGAACAGCTCACACGTAAGTGCAAACAACCGCTCGTGTCGCTACTCACACATTCCTTTCTCTCAGCTGGAGAGTGCTGTTGGGATGTCTCATGGCTCAATTAGCGGAATAAAGAAACGCCTCAAAGGAAAGAAAGAGATTTCCTCTACATTTGCAGAGCTGCACATGGCAGACAGCAGACGTGGGGATCAAGTGAAAAACCTTCTGGCAAAGTTCGGAAGAAACAATCCGTCTTTCGTGAGAGGCAATAATGTGTACGTCTGCATTCCTTGTTCGTATGCTATCACAGACAGAAAGGCAAAGGCAAGCTGCGGAAGGCACATCATCTATGGTTATGCCGGCAAAAAAGCTAGCAAGAAGGGAATGGCAAGGCAGGGTAGAGGATTCTACTCTCCGATGCAAAGTTTGGGCAATTTGCCCGATTAAATGGTAGTGTTTCTGTTTTTGACGGTTTCACACTATAAGTAAGTGCTTGATTATATTGTATTGTTTAATCTCTCTTATACACTATGTGCATTAGAGAAAAAAGAAGGAAAAAGAATATGAAGAATGAAACAAAACTCAAAAAGTTAGAAGCGTGGTTGGATGAGAACAATTTCAGTCACCACGTCCCTCGTTCTCTTGAGAGAGGCGTGAAGGGTAGCCCAAATCTCATCATAACTCCATTCGGTAATCACAGAATTAACGTGAAGATTGAGGGAGATGACGACAGTTTGTTTTATGACCGCCATAGGGGCAAGCATCCTGTATTCATAAGAGACTCGGAGACTCCAAAATTTGTGCTCGAAAAGGTGCAGAACGTTATCATCGAGCTGATGAAGAAGGAGAACGCTTTTACTCAGCTTACTCCTGAAGAGAGAAGAAAGGTGGAGAAGAAGCGAGAGAAGAACAGAAAGAAGAATCTCCGCAGAAGACAGAAGTGCAATGCCGCCAACAACGGTATTTAATGATTTGAGATTTAAAATATTTAGATATGAGTAATATGACTTTGACAAAGACAAGTAACCCATCGGATATCGAGCGTTACTTCCGTGGTGTTTTAGAGTTGGATAAGCAGAATAAGGAGTTTTCTGTGAATCTTGATGATGTGTGGCAGATGGCTTACTCGGAAAGAAGCAAAGCTGTTAGAGCATTGAAGGCAAACTTCATTGAAAATGTGGACTTTTTACCGATTGCCCGAGATGGCAAGCGGTCAAATGATGGCAAGTTTGCAGGAGGTGGAACAGATTATTATCTTACTTCCGCTTGTTTGGAGTACTTCATTGCTCGCAAGGTTCGCCCAGTGTTTGAGGTTTATCGTAGAGTGTTCCATAAGGTTGCCTCTGGGGAGATGACAGAGATAGAGAAGACTCAACAGAAAATTATTTATGCCAACTGGGTTGTTGGGTTTCTTAATCTCAATGAGGCAAGTAAACTGAGAATTGCGCAGGAGATAGGAAAAGACACAGGTATGGTCGGTTTACTTCCACAGGGTATTAATGCCGGCACAGACGCACCTACGCTCCACGCTGCGAAAGACCTTCTTAAGGAAAACGGCATTCCTTTCACTCCTGTTGCGTTCAACAGAATTCTTATGGCTAAGGGTGTTATCCATGAAGCTACACGTCCTAGCAGAGATAAGAACAAGCCATGGAAGTGGAAGGTGCTCAACAAGGGCTTCGAGTGCTTCGGTCAGAATATCCAGGATCCGAAGTTTCAGTCTCAGACCCAGATTAAGTGGTACGACAACAGATTCTGTGATCTGCTGAAATATGTCGGCATTGAGAAACCTCAGATGCTCGGGTTCTAAAAGGTGGAAAAATCCCATATTTTGAATATAAATAAAAATCTAAATACGTAAAATCTGCGTATTTACTTAAAAGATTGAGTATATGAAAGAAAGATTTAAAATGATTTTCGACCGCATCGACATCTTTGTCGTGTGCATTGTCCTCGGGACTTGCGTCTGTATTGCGGAGGCGTTCCTTGGGTTTTGGAATATATTTGCAGATTGCTTCATCATGACTTTCCTCGTTTCTGAAGTCTGCTACACCCTTCGCTGTAACGAGAAACTGAAGAAGGAGCTAATTGAAGCTAACTGGAAGCTGAAGGATGCTGAGAGTGAACTGGAATCAGCCCATCTAGAGATTGCCAAAAAGAGCAAGCTCGTAAACCTCTATACACTACTGATGAAGCTGTGGCGGGAAAGATGGAAATGCGAACGCGCCAAGGTCAATTACTGCAAGCGCAAGATAACATCGAGACAACTTGTTGATGCGATGAATCATGAAGAGAAGGAGGAATCTGAGATTTCCGATAAAATCTCAGAGCTTACCAAGGAATTGAACGAATTGTACGCTAAAAAATAGCAGTTTTCTTGCGTATGTCGGAAAAAGTTCGTATATTTGCACTAACACATTCAAATAGCACTCTTCCGCCCGGCGTTCGGACTCACTCCCGGCGCCGGGCATCTCTTTTAGATTTTTGAATTATTCGTCATAAGCAATTATTAGGTTATAGGTTTACCCCACGTCATTTGCAGATGGCGTGGGGATTTTCCTTGTTAACCGTTCAGATAGTCGATGACTTTTCGGTTCGCCACGTCTATGGCCTTTTTGTCGTACTTGACATATACTGCGGTTACAGTATTGTCCCATACAGAGTGACCCAGTGCTCGACCGATTGTTTCGAGTGAAATACCTATCTCTGATGCAAACGTCGCCCAGCTATGCCTGTTGTAGTACGAAGACATCTGGCTGTCGATTGGACGAGGTGATGCCTTTCTCAAATCCTTAGGATCCTTCGGGCCAATCCTTCTCAGCGTACGGTTCATATTGTTCGTGAAGTGGTCCACGTCGAAAGTTCCTGCATCTTCGAAGAACCTGAGCAGGTACTGCGGCTTTCTGCTGCGGTATCTGCTTATTATCTCCATAGCCTCCGGCTCCACCTTGATGTCGTACAATCTACCTGTCTTGTTCCGGTAGTAGCTTATCCTACCATTGCGGAAATCCTCCTTCTTTAGCGTCAGGAGGTCCGAAACATTGATACCTATGAGGTAGAACCCCAACATGAAGAAATCGCGGTACAGAGCCTGCTTGCCGTGTAATTTGGCATCCTTAAGTTCTCTCATCTGCTCCAGTGAGAGACAGCGCTTCCTTGTTTCCTCCTTTTTGAGCCTGATATAGTGGAACGGAAAGTTCTGTGTCTTGCCATCATCGATGGCCTTCTTGAAGACAGCCTTGATGTGGGTGATGTCGTTATAGATGCCATTCGACTTCCTTCCCTTATCCATCTCATGCCTGATGAACCCTTCAATCCAGTCCTTGGTTATGGTGTTGAAGCTGCACTTGTTGTCGTATGCCTCTACGCATCGGTAGGTTCTCTCATAGCTTCTTCTGGTATTCGGCTTCTCTCTTGTCTCAGCGAATGCCTTCATGAAACTGAGGAACGGAGACTTGTCTTCTTTCTTTGCTCCCGTACAGATCTCCTTCAGATGTTCCTTCATCATATCCGGCGACTCGTCATGATGGTCAAGGATATAGCTCTCACACTTGGCATACAGTTCCGCAAGTCTTCTCGTCTTCGCTTTTGCTGACTTATCAGACTTCGGAAACATCATGCCGCTGAACTTCTCAGTTGTCTGCAACCCGGTGTAGACATAGAACCTCTTTGTCATGTGGGTTACTGAGAAAAATACCTTGTTTGTCTTTGACTCTACATATACCTTCATAGCGATGATTTCTTTTGTAATCCTTCAATCTACAGGTAAACCTCACTTGCATATTACTTGCAAAAAGCAACCTCAGATTACCTTAAATTACCTTTTTGTGGCATTTTTGTGTAAAATATAAGGATTGTTATTTTACTACTATTGCTGATACACAGAGACTTACAGAGTTAGAATGCCCAATTCGTTACTGTAATCATCTTAATTCTATAAGTCTCTTATTTTCAACTATTTATAAATTCTTATTTTCTGTTACTTGCATATTGCTGACAAACCGCCTTATTTTCGCGGTATATACAATGCGGCTGTTATTCCTTCGTAGCCAGGTGTTGTATTTGTAACATACACAAACTTACTTGCCAACTCCGTTGTTGTGGCATTCATATAGACGTACCCTACGCTTGAAATACCATCTCCGAAATATCTCTCGCTCATAAAGTTTGTCATCATCTGCAATGCTTGCGTAGCGTTTCCGTGCATAGTCATTGACACAAAGGCACTCTCCAGTTTGTCGTTCTTGAAAGAGTATACTACGACATCGATATCCTCGTTCATTGCTGGATAGTAGAAAAGCATTGTTCTGTCGCTTCTCTTTGTGTCAAGGCTTCTGGTCTCGTACCTCATTACATCCTCAGGTGTTGCATTCAACTTGCACAATGGCTCTCTGAAGTAATTATACAAGCCTCTTACCGTAACGTTACATTGACTCTTGGATCCTCCGGACATTGCGTATATGGCGGTCTCACCGACGTGATTGGCTGTGACCTCTCCGTCGTTCACGGATGCGACAAAGGTGTCTTCAGAAGACCAGGAAGCCTTACCTGTATGGGTGATAGTGTACTTGTCTCCCTTTTGTAAGGTGATGGCTCTCTCGTTCATTGAGAATGGTTCGTCATCGCTACTGCTACTACTGCAAGAGAAAAATGATACTCCTGCCAAAGCAAATGCTGCTGCTAATAATACCTTCTTCATAATATAAATGTATATAGTTCTACAATGCCTTTAACGAGCCAAGCACCTTGAATACCTTGGTGATGGCTGATTTCTTTATCACCTGGTCCTCGTACTCCTCGTTGATAGCGTGTAAGGTGAAGTGCTCGTCGTCCGAACCCTTGCGGATGATCTTCACTGTTCTGAGGTCGTTAGTCGTCATGATGGCATATACCTCATTCATTGGCAAGAACTCGTTCCAATCAAGAATCTGCTTCAAGGCGATGATGTCTCCGTTACTTATGAGGGGCTTCATACTATCACCTGATGTGCGACACCAGAAATCAGTTTTCTCGTAACCAGGTACAGAGATATATTTCGTTGGTGTATTAGGAGAGTCGTTGTACATCTCGCTAAAGCCCAATGCAAAGTCTACGTCATAGAAAGGCTTTGCGTCGTCTCCGTGAGCGCATTGGGTAAAAGCTTTATCGATTGACCGGTTAAGCGAATCTTTATCGAATCCTAATGAATAGGTTCGTTTCTCGCCTTCTCCGGTTTCGAGCCATTCCCTGTTTACGCCTATCGAATCGCAGATTTTAACGAAGTCTTTTGCTGTAAAAGGCGTACTTCCTTTCAGTTTTCTACTTAGATTGGACGAACCAAGACCGACTTCTTTTGCGAAAGCATTCGGTGTTAGCCCCAACTCTTTGATCAATTCGGCAACTCTTTCTATAACTCCGTTCATAATCTTTTATTTTTAGTTTCATATATACAACTAAAATCACGAAAAGTGTTAAAAAGAACACAAAAGGCGGACTTTATTTCAAAAAAGTTTGTTTTGTTCGCCTTTTTGTATTACCTTTGCACTCGTGATTCAGTTAAAGCAATAAAACAACACTGACACAAACGGAGGCCGAAGCAACCGAAAATGCCGTATCTTACATTAGCACTGCAAATATACGACTTTTCCGCGAAACCTCCAAATAATTATAGTTAATATTAAATAAAGCAATATGAAAAAGTTGACAAAGGCAGACATTCTGAGCATAAAGCCTGGAAAAATCGAGGTTTTTGTGTTTGAGACAGCAAAAGCTATCATGTCGGCTCGACAGTATGCTTGGCTGATCGGCAAGACTGAACCGCCTGAAGGTGTGGCCAGGTACAGAACGAAGGCTAACTTTGAAAACAAGACGCTGGTCATCGAGGCTGTTCCGGTTGAGTAGTAAACTTTAAAAAGTTAGTGTATGAATGATATTTGTAAAACTATGGTTAGTCCGACATTTGGGACTATACGTATTGCAGGTACTGAAGAGAAACCGCTATTCTGTTTGTCGGATGTATGCAGGGCTTTAGATATCAAGAATCCAAGTGACTGTAAATCGAGATTATATCAAGACGGTGTAGTTTTAATCGAGGGGGTCTCTGAAACGACAAATCAGTATGGGATTACAACTTCGCAAAAGGTACAACTCAATTACATCAATGAGCCAAACTTCTATAAATGCGTGTTTGTTTCTCGTAAGCCGAATGCCGAAGATTTTCAAAAATGGGTCTTCGATGAAGTGCTTCCGAGTATTCGTAAAGATGGTGGCTATATGGTAGCTAAAGATAATGAGTCCGAAGAGGATTTGATGGCTAGGGCTCTTGTTGTTGCGCAAGCGACTCTTAAAAGAAGAGAAGAGCGTATAAAGCAACTCGAACAGAAATCAAAGGATGATGAGCCTTATACTGTATTCGGAAGAGCAATGACTATCGTAAAGGAAGGATGTCTCCTCGGTGAGTTTGCGAAGATTTTAACGCAGAACGGAATCAAGATAGGGCAAAACAATCTCTTTAGATGGATGCGAGATAACAATTATCTTTGCAAGACTGGAGAGAAGTGGAATTTACCTCTTCAACGATATACTGAGCAAGAGTTGTTTATTGTGAAGCCAGACTACCGAAAAGGAAAAGACGGCGAGCTTATACAAGTCTTCACTACAAAGATTACTGGTAAAGGGCAAATGTACTTCATAAATAAGTTCTTAGGAAATCCGGACTTGCTTGACGGATATTATAATGGTAATAAAAAGTAAGATTATGACACAAGAAGAAGTTAACGATAAGTTCCGTAAGGAAAATCACTGTGAGCAATATTTGGCTAATGGTTGTTCTGAATTTAACGAGGCGGAATATCAAGTTTCAACAGTAACAACATTTTCTGTTGACGAAAAGCTGAATCCGGTTAGCATAAGCGAAGATTTGGTTTGCTTGGAAATATTCGACAACGATTCCGACGAGGAAGGGGATGATAGATTAGCTACACATATAATGCTAAGTCGAAAAGGTGTTCTTTCTCTCATAACCAAGTTGTCAAAAGCTGCTGAACTCTTACGTGATAAATATACTATATAGTCTTATGGTACCGAAGTATCACACAAAGGTCGGTATCGACGTGGTGGAGAAAATCATCTCGTTGAAGGAAGTAGACCAGGAATTCCTGACCAATAAGACAATCCTGGCATACCTAGGAGGAGTCAGTAAAGAGTACATCAAGGATCTGAGGGAAGCGGGCATCCTGCCTTACTATAAGGTGCGCAATACTGTATTCTATAAGGTGTCTGATGTACGCAAGATGATTGAGAAGAATAGAATCGTATAGGTACATAAATTCTACTTATTATATTGAATTTGCCCGTGAGGGTTTCTGTTGCTTAATAAAACAACTCATTGTTAGTTGGGTATTGTTAACTTAGTTCACAGCGGTGAATGATGGAGCGGATTTTTAATTGGTTAGTCCGCTCCAAAATGGCTGAGTAGCTCAGTTGGATAGAGCATCGTTTTCCTAAAACGAGGGTCGAAGGGTCCGAGTCCCTCCTCAGTCACACTCTCTTACTAATTCCGTTTCGTGTGTATCTCGAACGGTGCAAAGGTAAGTCCACGACCTTATAAAGTAGGTAGTCCGGGCAGCTACAATCTTGCATCGGGAGAGGTTCGGAAAGGATTGGAGAAGTAGTTCTTTGACACATCGGTTAAAAAGTGGCGTGGAAAAAGAAGTAACCGGATAGCGCAGTGAGCGCCGTGACTCTGGTGAAAGGACGCACGCAATACGAAAAATCAAGCTAATCTGCATCAAGTAGGCAGACGGACTACATCGGAATGAAGAATCGTCGATGCAAGCACTGGTGAAAACGTTGCAGTCTTGTGAGCAGGAAAAGCTCTGAAAATCCAATGTGAATGACTTTAATCATATTCGCACTATATAAAAAGACAAAGAGGTGATTGGTGTAATCGGAAGCACAGCGACAACTAGATGATACCGTTCTTATCGTCGTGAGATGGAGGTTCGAGTCCTTCATCACCTCCCATAGATTATTTTTGGATTTGGTTAGAGGCACAACGATGCCTCTACGCTGTTTTTTATTCGGTGTGACATCTGTCTGCGAAGACAGGCTCATATCTTGTTTCTCGATTACATTTTATTAATAATGTTTTGCATAACAAGTGCAGCTCGTCTGTGAAGATAGGCTGCACAATACGGATCTGTAGCTCAACGGTAGAGCGCCGGAGGGACATCATCCGGAGACAGGAACGTCCGACTCGTCCCAGATCCACGAAGAATGAAAATTGTGAGTATAATTTTAGTTTAAAATGCATTCTGGTTAACTCTCCTGGCGAGGAGGTGATCGTATTTTTATTATTTAGATTTATTTTTAGTTTCGTGCGCTCTGTACGTGAGTATCGGGCGCCTTAAAATAGCCCATTGTGCGTAGTTGATATATATTCAGGTGGCGTAGCTCAGCAGCAGAGCGCCAGGGGAAGGCCCTTGGAGGTCGATGGTGCGAGTCCATCCGCCACTCCAAAAGATACTTTTCATTTTTCCTAAATTTTAATTAAAACGTTGAAACTAGCCCAGTAGCTCAACTGGATAGAGCCGTGGAATCAGCCGCGAGGTTGGGAGTTCGAGTCTCCCCTGGGTTTACTATAAGTTTGTTCAAGAAAAATTTCGAATCTTTGTAGGATGATAGTGATACAGAAGACATATAAGTTTAGGCTTTACCCAAATAAGGAGCAAGAGAAAATGCTTGCGAATTATTTTGGTAGTGTCCGCTTTGTTTATAATCATTTCCTCGCCAAGCGCAAGGAACAATACGAGAAGACCAAGAAAAGCTCAAACTATTACGAGCAAGCAAAGGAACTGACTGTAATGAAGAAGACTGAGGCTTTCTCATGGCTAAAGGAAATCAACAGTCAGACCTTGCAGCACGCACTGCGTCACTTAGAGACCGCCTATGTAAACTTCTTCAAGGGGAGAACAAGGCTCCCACGCTTCCACTCAAAGAAACATGGTGGTAGCTTTGCTATCCCTCAGCGTTTTAAAGTTGAAGGCAACAGAATATTCTTCCCGAAGTTCAAGGGCGGCATCAAATTCGCCAAGAGCCAAGAGGTCAAGGGCGAGTTAAGAAATATGACTGTATCTGTTACATCAAGCGGAAAGTATTACGTTTGTATTATGGCACAAGTTGAAATCGAAGACTTGGAGAAAACCAATCTGAGTGTCGGCATCGACTTGGGCTTGAAGGATTTCGTGATTACCTCGGATGGTGATAGATACTCATCAAATAAGTTCATCAAGAAGTATTCAAAGAAACTGGCAACGATGCAAAAGCATCTTTCACGCAAGAAGAAGGGAAGCGGCTCATGGAACAGACAGCGTATCAAGGTTGCCAGGTTGCATGAGAAAATAATGTCTTCCCGCAAGGACAAGCTGCATAAGATTTCCATTGACCTCATTCGCAGATACGATGTGGTGTGTTGCGAGGACCTGAATGTCAAGGGAATGTTAAGAAACCATCATCTTGCAAAGTCTGTTTCTGATGCTAGCTGGGGTACATTCGTTACCATGCTGGAGTACAAGGCAAAGTGGTACGGCAAAACTTTGGTTAAGATTGGCCGGTTCTATCCATCCTCGAAGACCTGCCATCATTGTGGCCATATCAATGAGGATCTGTCTTTGGCAGACCGCTACTATACTTGTCCAAATTGCGGTGAGTTGATAGACCGTGACCTGAATGCAGCGAAGAATATACTTGATGAAGGTTTAAGAAATATATCGGCAGGAACTGTCGATTACACCGATGGAGAGGGCGTAAGACTTGCTCGCAAGCATTCCTTGATGAAGTCGGAATCCCACAAGTCTTTAGCTTGTGGGTAGTTCATATGTCATAAGTTTTTTAGTTTTTAAGTTTTTAATGGTACAAGAAGGGAGTGAGGTCGTCAATTCGGCCTCCTCCCGATTGTTGTGAATTACATTTCAGATGAAGGTAAAAAAGACTATAAGAATCCGCAAGGAGAACATCAGGGAGCTCAAGAAGCTAGAATGCGTCGAGAGTATTGAACAGAATGGAAGGGACATTCTCGTTCACCTGAATCCCGAGTACACGGAAGGAAAGCAGGAGGCTGTTAGAGACGAGTATCTCGTACAATGGGGCAGCGGTAAGTGGCAGCGCTTCGGAGAGGCAGCGTTCAATCATCTCTACAAGAATCCTGCAAAGGAGGCGGGTGCGACATGGGACGAGTAGGTTCTAAGAAGTATTTTGCTCCCGACGGGAACGAATACGATTCCAGTGAAGAGTACCTGTACTTGCAGACCATCCTCGATGATCCTGGCATAAGCTGCATCCACAGGCAGGTAACCATCACCGCAATCAATCCGGTATGGATGCTGAAACCAAAACAGCTCAAGACTAAGGTCAAGTACGAGAGAAGGTCTCTGCTTTACGGTCACAACTATACCGCCGACTTCGTTTACCGGGAAGGCGATAAAATTGTGATATGTGATGTCAAGAGCCTCTATACCTCTAAGCTAAGAGAGTTCTCGATAACGACTAAGGCTGTCGTGGCAAGACTTATCGCCCACAACAGAAAGCGTCACAACGGCGAGTCTGTTGTGATATTCCGTAAGGCTATTAAGATAAAGAAGGATGAGTGGAAAATCGTTGATTATCCACCGTCCGACTGCTATATTATATAATAAGGTGTAAAAATGAAAAAATATTCTGTTGTTGTATATCTATTCTTTATGCTGATCATTGTCGTGGTGGCGGAGATTATCAATCTCTGCTGCCACTTGTTGTTCGGCAAAAAACCAATCAAAAAGTTTCAGCTATGAGTATCATTATCAATAGTTTTCTGCTGACTGTACTTATGTTCGCAGCAGGTGCGTTTATCACAAAATCCCTTGGTTGGGATAAGGAAGACTAGTAGTTTAATTATAAATATTTTAAATTATGGACAAAGACAAGATTATCGTCAGTGTAGTAATTGACAAGCAGGCTCTTATTGACAGAGCATTCGACATCTCGAAGACTCCTTCTGAGTTTGACGAAATCAAGAAGGTTATCGACGGCAAGAACCAGTTTACTCGTGATATCGACGAGATTGATGATGAAGGCAAGAAGGAGAATAATACGAACCTTTTCGCCGGCATCGCATTGGATACCATTCTCTGTGACAACCAGGAACTGGGAATCACCAAGCGTTTAAAAGCGCTTGATGACAAGAAGAACGCTTACCTCGATAAGCTTAAGAAGCTCGATGAGCTCCAGGAGAAAGTAAAAAACGGAGAGATGCCCGGCGTTGAAGGTCTCCGTGAGTTATTGAAAGTAATAGAGGAGGGCGAGTAATTGGTGTAGTATCAAAGTATTGCAACTTGTATGATGTCAAGAAGAACATCATCTGCCACGCTCCTGTCACTTCTTCACATTTCGAAAGTATTTTGAAGAAGGACAATTTGCTTCCTATGATGAATGGCGTAACAACACCAAAGTTGTTCGGAATCCACGCGGACAAGAAATTTAAGCGTGGACGCTGGCGTCGAGTATTAACACATTAATTCATATAACAATGGCAAAAGAAAAAGCAACTATTGCTGCAACCCTCGGTCACGAGTACGAGGACCTGGAGGAACGTGAGGATTTCCTCGCCAACAATGCGGACTCTGTTGAGAAGATGGAGTTCGTTAAGCGATTCAACTCTGATGAGCTGATGAAGAAGAAGGATCTGTTTGCTCTTCAGTCTGCACGTGCATCTGACATCGAGGAGGAAATCAAGGATTTCCGTGAACAGAAAAAGGCAGAACTGAAGCCTATCAAGGAGGAGATTTCTTCTCTCCTTAAGGAAATCAAGCAGAAGGGCAGTATGGTTAACGAGAAGGTTTACAAGTTCGTTGACCGTGATTCTAAGATGACAGCCTTCTATGACAAGGAGGGCAATCTCGTTTCTTCCCGTCCGGCAACACGTGACGAACTCCCTAAGAATATGTATTCAATTATCCGTGATAAGCAGGCTATGTAGTCTGCTTTCACTTTGTTTTAACTTTTAGACATTTTATAAAATGGACAATGAAAAAATGCAAGTAAATTTTGCTCCGGGACAGACTTCTGCGGAGCTTGTTATCCGTGAGGTTGGTAATGAGAACCCTTATAAGCTTCCTGTCAAGGAACCGCTGAATCTTAGTGTGCATGGTGTTATTACTTGTATCTATGCTTTCCTTGAGAAGCGTTGGGGTACAGAACAGATTGACAAGGAGCATACACATATCCAGGTCAATCGAGAGGAACTTACCGTTACCCTTGTAACAAACGAGAACGATATGCGCAAGATGCAGACTATCGTTGGCTCCATTCAGCTGTCTCGCCAGTTTAAGGAATTCCATATCAACGATGAAAAGTTGTGGAAGCCGGTACAGCTTGGTGACTTCTTCCGTCTCAACCGTTCTTACTTCGAGACGAAGGAGAAGAACATGGAGCTCGTCAATCTCCTCAAGAGCTTTTCAGCAAAGGTTCAGACAACAATCAAGAAGGAATTCAGCGATAATGGATCTGTAACTGACAACTACGAAAAGGCTGTAGACTCTAACCTTCCTCCATCGTTCGTTATCAACGTTCCAATCTTCAAGGGCGCCGAGCCTGAGAAGCTTTCAATCGAGACTATCGCTCACGTTGAAGGCAATATGGCATTGCTGACGCTTATCTCTGCTGATGCAGAATGTATCATCGAAGAATCCCGCGACAAGATCATCAATACGGAGCTTGACAAGATTCGCAAGTTCTGTCCTGAGATTCCTATTATGGAGGTATAATGAGTAGAATCAACGAAATCATCGCATCTATGCCGCCGGGCGAAGCTGCTGCCGTTGTCCATCTGAGAGAGGTTCACGCCTGTCTGATGGATCTCGACACAAATCACGCTAGAGCCCTGGCGGCTAGAGCTATCTATCTCGACTATATGGAAGGCGAGGGAAGAAAGCTCGGTAACATTCCACGTTATTACGAAAGAGTTAACTCTAAAGGTGAAAAGATTAACGTGGAAACTTACTTCAGTTATATTGATAGAGTACATTAAATCTCAAAACTATGGCAAACAGTAAAGTCGCTACATACTATAAGAGAAGTTGCCATGACTGCATACTGCTAGGGTTGTGTGATGACCCCAAGGCAAGTAACTCGGGGGACTACGTTTGCAGGCATTGGGATTGGAGGTACGAGTAATTAATTTTTAAACAAAAAAAAATAAAATGCCAATTATTAAAAAGGATGACGTTACTCCAGAACGTCCGGTTATTATTGTTCTTTATGGTCAGCCTGGTTCAGGCAAAACATCAGTCGCAACTACAGCAGAGGTTCCTTTGCTCATAGATACAGACAGAGGTTATGACCGCAGTGTTCAGCGAGTAGACACCCTCGTAGCCAACCGATGGGAAGACATCTTGGGTGCTCAGAATGATATGAGTTCCTACAAGACAATCATCGTTGATACCGCAAAAGCAACGCTTGATGATTATCTCTCGACTTATGCAGTTCAGACCGACTACAAGCTGGCGAAGAACACATTGAAGAAGTTTGGTCGTATGGCTGATGACTTCAAGGCATTCGTCAACGTACTTCGTCAGAATGGTTCGGATATCATCTTTATCTGCCACGACAAGGAGCAGTCTGAGGGTGATATTATCAAGCACTCTCCAGATTGTACCGGTCAGTCCAAGGATTTGCTTCTCCGCATTGCGGATCAGGTAGGATTCATTTCTCTCATTAATGCGAAGCGTACGGTTTCTTTCGAGCCGAATGATAACTACGTCGGCAAGAATGTCGCTCAGATTCCTATGACAGAGATTCCTGATGCCACTTCTCCAGAGTTTTCTACATTTATGGCAGACATTATCAAGAAGGTGAAGCAGTCTATCCAGTCAAAGTCTGAGGCACAGCGCAAGGCAAACGAGCTTATTACCAAGTTGCGTGGAGAGCTTGCGAAGGTCGAGGATGATGAGTCTGCTGCAAAACTCCTGGCTGATTGCAAGGAACTCCCACAGATTATGAAGCAGCCGTTCTTTAACGAGATCAACACCGCTCTCACTGCAAAGGGATTCGTCTTTGCCGATAACAAGTTCACTAAGCCTGCCGAGGACAAGAAATCTGCCGCCAAGAAGACAGAGAAGAAGGAAGAGGCTAAACATGCTGACGATGGGAAAAAGTAGCAAGCCACTCGTCAGAGTGACAACTATAGAGTCTTTTAGAAGATACATCGAACAGAGTGAACATGACAACTTTGAGATAACAGAGCAGAGCGTTATTGATAACATTGTCGGAGAGTTTCAGGGCAATGAGTACACAAGGGTTGGAACCGCCTTCCACGAAATCGTCGAGACCGGTTGCCAACCTTGCGTTATCGCTCCTGCCGGTTACAGAACGTTTACTTACTATGGTAAGGAAAAGCAGGAGCCGGTGCCGGAGGGTAGAACTTTTGATATAGAAGGCTATCCTGTAACGCTTGACCTTTCACAGATTAAGGTTGCCCTGGACTACCGCTACCAAAACATTGAGGCTTTCCACGAGATACGCAAGTATAAAGACTATGGCAGAGCCGTAGTAACCGGATGTGCCGATATGGTAAACGGATTGCAGCTCCGTGACATTAAGACAAAGTATAGTACTCCTTCTGATAGTCAGTACTACGATTCCTGTCAATGGAGATTCTATCTTGATATGTTCGGAGCAGATATCTTCGATTTTGACCTCTTCTGCTTTGAAGGCTATAAGCTCGAAAAGCACTGGTATGATGTTCGTGGTCTTCCGCTCATACCTTACACTCCAGCTATCCGTGTCTATCGATACGATGGGATGGAGCAGGATATTCATAACCTCCTAGACCAATTCTTGGATTGGTGTGAACTCAGAGGCTTAACTCAGTATTTATATAACACAAAAATTGATTAATATGGAAATGACAGGTGTTGTGATTGCCATTCTTCCTGAGCGTTCGGGAACGTCGCAGAGAGGAGAATGGAAATCACAGTCTTTTGTTATCGAAACACAGGAGCAATATCAAAAGCATCTCTGTTTCGAAGTTTTCGGCGCTGACAGGATTGCTCAGTTTAATATCAAGGGTGGTGAGACAATCACCGTTCAGTTTGATATCGATGCAAGACAGTACCAGGATCGTTGGTTTAACAGTATCAAGGCTTGGAATATTATTCGTCCGGGTCAGCAGGCTCCTGTACAAGGTGGCTATAACGTTGGAAATCCTCAGGCAGGCGCCCAGGCAGCACAAGCAGCACAACAGGCAGCTATGGCCGGAACATCAAACCCGACGAATCCGCAGAATCTGTTTCCTCCAGCCCAGCCGCCAGCGCAGCCGCAAGGGAACTCTAGCGACCTTCCCTTCTAGCCTAGAAGGCAAGCTAAAGCTGATTAAAGATACATTCAATGCTGAAATAGTATGATGTATAATACCAAGAATCCTCTTGAAGTGCAGAATCTCAGACTGAGGATAGAGAAGCTGATCGAAAAGCAGAGTATGGTAGAGGTCGTGGAAAAGAAGGCAAAGACACTTCAGCAGTTGAAGTACCTTCACACGATACTCGCTTACTTCGGCTTACAGACCGGAAATACCCTAGATGAAGTCAAGACCTGTTACTTCAAGAGGATTGTCAATAGAGACTTGTTCGTGCGGAAGAAGCACGATGATCTGCTCGGAACAGATAGGGAATACGTAATATCGACCGCAAAGCTTACGAAAGAAGAGCTGTCTGTGGCTATTGAACGTTTCAGAAACTGGGCTAGTAACGTAGCCGGCATATACATTCCTTCTTCTGAAGAGTACATAGCATTGCTTCATATTCAGCATGACATAGAGCAAAACAAACACTACCTGTAGTAGTCATTGTTTATAATATTCAATTTTTCTAAAATGGATTCTTTTAAGATTAGCAAAGAACAATATTTCGATTTGATGAAACTTGACAGGACAAATGCCGTAAACTTGTTCCTTTATCTTCTTGCAAGCGCAGATGATAACGGAGTATTGATTGTTAGCATCCGCAAGATTTCGAGTGAACTTGATATAGGTTTGCGAACTGTGAGAACCGTACTTAAAAAGTTGTATGCTGCGAACATAGTGACACACCAAGTGACACACAAGGGTAGTATAGTAACTATCAATAATATAGATAGTTATAAGGCTTTAAAACTGACAGGTGACACACCAAGTGACACACCAAATGAAGCGTTGGAAACTCGGAAACATGCATTTGGGGAAAAGCTTGTTCCGTACATTGAACAATACGGAAAAGCACTTATTCGTGAGTTCTTCGATTACTGGACTGAGCATAACGAGAATGGTAGGAAGATGAGATTCGAGAAAGAAAAAACTTTCGAGATTTCACGAAGACTTGCTAGGTGGAGCAAGAATAATAACAACAACAATAAGTCTTCGAAATCAAGTCTTCCGGTTGGTATGAATTTACAAAATAGTAACAACAGTGAAAGATATAAGCTCGATGATAGATGGAACAAATAATTGATAACGAATATTTCAGAAACCTTGTATCTCAGATGCGAGATACTGGTTATCCGCAAGAAATTGACAGAGTACAGATAAGCATTCCTAATGCAGAGAAACGTTTGCGTGGAGGCTTGCAATATGTAGTAAACATGAAGTCTGGATGCAACGCTGAATGGAACGAACATAATTACCGACCTGTTGTTGATTGGATGACAGACAACAAAGGAAAAGGGTTATTGATGTTCGGCGGTTGCGGATTAGGAAAGTCGGTAATCGGAATGTATATCCTTCCTCTTCTTATTAAAGATGTACATAAAAAGGCGGTAAACATCTTTAGCGCACAAGAGTTGAATCAAAAGATTGATGAAATCCTTAAGCTACACATTATCTATATTGATGATATTGGCACTGAGGATAATCTCAATTCCTATGGCAACAAACGTATGCCGTTTGCAGAGCTTTGTGACGCTGCCGAGAAGAAAGGAAAGTTGCTTATCCTTACCACAAACCTCAGTATTGATGAGCTCACTCAGAGATACGGAGATAGGGTTGTGGACAGACTGATAGCTACAACAAAGGCAGTTCCTTTTATTGGTGATTCTTTGAGAAAGTAATTATGGCAGACGTAAGTAAAATGGCAGAGGAATGGCTCAGTGAGCACCCTGATGCGACAAAGAAAGAAATATGGATGGCCGGCTATTGGAAATCTACCGATAACTGGTGCAACCGAACCAAATAAATTTTAGAATTATGACACAGAAAGAACGTATTGAGAACGCTACCACAAAGCAGGCGGTAGTGTTCATCTGGATCTATTCCTGGGTTATCGTGAGAAACCTTGGAAGAGCAATCAATAAGGCAGTTCACAAGCAGCCCTGGTTGTTCATCGTGGTAACGGTAGTAATATCATTCATAGTTAGCTTCGTCTTTATCTCTAAGGCTAGGGCAGAACGAGATAGCTACAATCAGAAGCTAGTACACGCAACACAGCAGCTTGATAGCTATATGGCTGCATACGGAAACATCAAATCAAAGTAATATGAAGAAATACAAACATTCAATAGTGATGATCCTGCTCGTTATCGCAGCATTCATCGCAGGTTACGGATTCATCTGTTTTATGGTTGAACACGTTTTCCTTTCGCTCCTGATGGTCTTCTGTATCAGTTGCGCATTGGCAGTAGAGAGGGAGGTGTAGCATGCAGACAGGATGGAATCCAAACTTCTCTAGACCGGTTCTGCACGGAATCCCGGTTAAGGTTCCCACTGAGGAACAGGTTAATCGCTTCTATATGCTCTTCTACTCCATGGTCGGTGGTTTCGCCACAATCGTTCAGACCCAGATTACAGACACATACAACCTCATCAAGGAGAACAAGAAAATCTTCCGCTTCGAGGCAAAGAAGAGAATTACAGAGGCAAAGGAGTGCTCTGACGAACTCATCGATGTCTTTATGCACTATATGAAGGAATGCGGTATGTCCGAGCTCTGGCTGGATATGACTGATAACATCGAGGATGACTTGAAACTGGACGTACAGAAATGCTTCTATGCCATCGACAACCAGTTCCTCAAGCATCACATCAAAGAGCACAAGATGTACACGATGCTCCTAATGTCGGAACTGATGAGCAGTATGCTTGTAAGCTCAGTAGAACGCTTTGCTGAGATGATGGATAAGTATAATGGTATTCATGCCGTCAACATCGCAGAACGCTTCACGAATCCTATTCGAGGAGTTCATGCTCGCATGTGAAATGCTATGGAGATTCTCTACCCGGTCAAGGTTGACAAGGAAGTCTTCTCTGAATGCCCGGACAAGTTCAACCTCGGCTTCGAGATTATCGGTCAGAAGGTACTCGACTGGAAACGTGCCGAGAAAGCTCTGGCGAATGCCTGTATCCTCAACGGCTTCAACCTTAATGCTGACGGTGAATTCCTGGAGAATGAGCAGGATAACACCGGCACACCTTGGAACGAGACCCAGACGAGAGCCTTGACTGTCGCTTATTCGAACACCTCTAACAAACAGATTGCCAGGATCCTCGGCAGAAGCGTTTACGAGGTTACAAAGCAAGCTAAGAAACTCGGATTGAAGAAATCTGAGGAGTATATTAGAGAGACTAGAATAGCTAACTTAAAACGTAAGAAAAATGAAAAAGATTCCAAAACTTTACACAAAGAACAGTAAAGGTCGCTATCAAGAATACAAGATTCCTGACCTTGATATATCGAAGACTTTCTATAGAAAGATAAATGGGAAGTATGAGCCTACGAATATGCTCTTGTATGACTCCATAGAAGAGGGCGTATGGGTAGTTACCCGACAGTCTTCAATAACTAACATTATTCGTGCAGATTATCTTCGTGAGAGCTTCCATCTTGATAAGGCTGCCGACATTGAGCGTTTCCCTCTGTCTAAGATGGGGCACATCAAGAAGGTTGCAGAACGTATCATTGACGAGCTGAGACTTGGTAATACAGACACTAGAGTTATGACAAATCACGAACTTGTCAATTTGGTTGTCGGGCTTGTCTATAAATACAATGAGGAGGTGTAACTATGGAAGATTTACCTATTGGGTCAGAAATCATCTTAAAAATTGTTGAGACCGATAAGGAAGAATGCAATGGCTGTTTTTTCGATGAGATAAGTAGCAATATCTATGAGAATGTTTGCGGCGATTTTGTCTGTAGCGCAAAATCTAGAAAAGACGGAAAGAATGTTCAATTCAAAAGAGTAAAGTGATATGGAAGAAAAGATTAACATAGATAAAATTCTAAAGGATAAGCCGAGAAGACAATCTTGTATGACGCAATGCGTGATATTAATGTATCTCTTTATGTTGTCGAAAAACAAAATGGGGAGACCAATATCTTCTGTGATGGTATGGAGAAGTTTAAAGGATGTAGTTTTGTGTATTCTGATACAGGAGCAGATTCTATATTCCGCAAAGGAATGCAACTTCTTAAACCATCCAAGGAAATGCAAGACTGGGAAAAGTTCTCGTGGAAGAGGGGTGATGTGCTTATCAGTGATTGTGGATTTGTGTGCATCTTCAAAGAATGGGCATCTGATGACTATACTAAATTCAACGGATGTTATTTTGATGGTATGCCAAATGCAGAAACGGCTAAGTATAGCAAGTTAGATAACAATACTGCCTATGGTTATATCAGAGAGATTGAGAATAGATGTGGCGGTAAGTTAAACCTTGAAACTTTGAAGATTGAAAAACAGAAAGAGTTCAAGGATGGAGATATAGTAACTATGCATAAGAAATACTGTGATATAGTTTTTATTTTTAATAGACTGAGAACTGAAGGTTCTTTCTATTATTACGCTTTCCATACACTCCAAACAAATAATACAGGTGTAATAGATTGTCATATTACATTGCCTTGTGCGTGGACATTTTTTGAGGGCAAAATGAATTTTGCAACAGACTCTGAGAAGCAGCAGCTCTTTGGTGCTCTCGCAAAGGAAGGCAAGGCTTGGGATGCTGATAAGAAAATGATTGTGAACTTGAAGACAAAGGTTGAGTTCAAGCCTTTCGATAAGGTACTTGTTAGAAATACAGATACAGAAGAATGGTTCCCAGGGTTCTTTGAGAAGATGGATAGTACTTGGAATTATCCATATCATATAATGAACCGCCGTAGTATGACAGATTTTGCTTTTAAGCAGTGCATTCCTTACGAGGGAAATGAGCATTTGTTAGGTACAACTAAAGACGTGGAGGGCTAATTATGGGCAATGAGGATTTAACGAATTGCATACCTTGGTATTGTCAACCACACTTTAAGTGTGAAGATATACAAGATGGTAAGGCGCAAAGAAGAATGCGTAGAAAGAATCAACTTAGAAAAAGAAAGGGTAGATTACGAATGATGAAAGCATAGATGTTAACATTAGTTTTATCAATAATGATTATTTCTCAATATCTGTAAGGAATGGGTATATTTCAGTTATTGGTAGAATAACCAAGTCAGAGATGGAAAATTTTATGAAGGCTCAATATTTCGAGATTAAAGAGGTATTGGATAAAAATAGTAAGAAAGGAAGATAATTATGATAGGCGATAAGAAGCTAGAATCTGCAAAGGAAGAAATCTACGAGGATAAATTCCTTGGCTGCGGTGAAATGGTAGAAGCCTTCGAAGATGAAGATGAGATGGAAATGTTCGACAAAGAGGACATCAAAGAAGCTATTGGACTAGGTGCTAAGTGGATGCAAGAAGAATTTTTTAAGGACTTGCGGCATCCTGCTAGTGAAGAGCCTAATCACGAATCGATAAGAACCTATATCTTGGGGAAAACAAAAGCAAGTGAGTCAGGTGTACTTCCAATGCTATTAAGACCAAACACAAATTGGAAAGAGTTTGTTGTTTCTCATGGTGTTACTCACTGGCTTTACGTTGATGATTTATTTCCAAAGGAAGGAGGTAAGTAATGAAAACATTTGTATTTGATATTATGCTCAACGGAAGATTCATCTGCACATTTAAGTATAAATATTGTGCACTCTTCCCCATAGACTTTGAAGATTTAACAAAGTTCGTCCTCAAAAAGAGACCTACTTTGCAAGGGAAGGATTTTAGAATTGCATTTTAAGGAGTAAAGCGTATGGTACAGAAAGAATTTAGAGAACCACCTCGTTATATGGTGGGCGATATAGTTTATAGTCACGGATTTATTTGTGTTGTCTGTAGCGTTTATCCGTTCAATATAGATTATTCTTATGACCTTGAAGCTATTTGCGGTAAGAGTTTGGGTAAAATTTGTCAAAATGATATTATGCACGTTCATATTTGGGAAGAGTTTCTTAAAAAGAATGGATGGACATGTTATCGCTCTGAAGGAGAATGTATTGGGCATAGGTGGTATAAACACCAAGAATACCCTTTCACTTTGCGATATAATAATTTCTTGGGAATTTGCGGAGTATCTTTCAATGACGGAAAAGACGATACTGTTATGATAAAATGTGTAGATGAACTTCAACATATTCTTTATGGCTTGCAATTAGATAGCAATTTAAAAATATAAACATATGGATAAGTTAGAATACATTCCAGGAGATTTGGTGATGGTAAAGGAGTCAGCACTTCAATTTGCTAAAGATAAAATATTCAAAGTAATATCTTCATTGAGTGGTTGCTTTCTTAAGGTAGTCATGTTAAATGATAGTAGTACAACATACTCTATTAGTAATAATGCTATTCGTCCGATTCCTCTCACTACTGAGATTTTAAAGAAGAATGGATGGGAACTTCTTGATTGTGGGTTCTACATCTCTCCAAATAAAAAAGGTATAAATGTATACTTGCCAGATCGATTTGATTATCCTAATCATAGTGCTTATTCAGCATATGCGACAGTATTGCGTAGTGACATCTATACAGTCTCGGATTTACAGCATCTTCTCTTTGGTTTAGGACTTAACTCAGAAATGGAGGTGTAGGTATGCTTATAAGCGAATTTATTCAACAGCTTCAAGACCTTTGTGATAGATAGTGATGATAACAGATAGTAATAGTCTTGGTAGTGAACCTCATCTTCGTAAATCATCATTATACGACCAATTTGAAATTTTAAATTATTAACAGCCTTCGGGTATAAAGATAAAGAATATGAATAACAAAGTAATTACATCATACAAGGCTTTCGACAAGAATATGCAATGCCGTGGATTTCAGTATGAAGTAGGCAAAGAGTATGAAATGGACGGAGAAATCAAGTGTTGTAACCGAGGTTTCCATGCTTGCAAGTCTCCGATTGAAGTGTGGGACTACTACGATATGCTTAACTCTCGCTTTGCAGAAGTAGAGCAGTCCGGCAAAATTGATAAAGAAGATAACTCGACTAAGGTTTGTTCTTCTAAAATCAAGATTTCTGCTGAGTTAAAACTTGCAGACATTATCAAACTTGGAGTTGAATGGATAAAAGATGTTACATCACCATATAAGGTTAAGACTACTGATAAACTTGTAGATAATAGCGGTGACTATGCTCAGATTGGTTCTAGCGGTTACTCTGCTAAGATTGGTTCTAGCGGTGACTCTGCTCAGATTGGTTCTAGCGGTGACTCTGCTAAGATTGGTTCTAGCGGTTACTATGCTAAGATTGGTTCTAGCGGTGACTCTGCTAAGATTGGTTCTAGCGGTTACTCTGCTAAGATTGGTTCTAGCGGTGACTATGCTCAGATTGGTTCTAGCGGTGACTCTGCTCAGATTGGTTCTAGCGGTTACTCTGCTAAGATTGGTTCTAGCGGTGACTCTGCTCAGATTGGTTCTAGCGGTGACTCTGCTCAGATTGGTTCTAGCGGTGACTATGCTCAGATTGACAGCACTGGAGAAGATTCTGTTGTCATGTGTGCAGGTAATAAATCTAGAGCCAAAGCGAAAGTAGGTTCTTGGATAACTCTTGCAGAATGGGAATGGAATGACGAGAAGAATCGTTGTGTCCCAGTATGCGTTAAAACTGAGTACGTTGATGGTGACAGAATCAAGGCTGATACGTGGTATCAACTTAAAAACGGAAAGTTTGTTGAAGTTGAGGAGTAACTGACATCCTGCAAAGGATATAAATAGATAGTAATATGGTAGTATTGTTAACGATTTTAGGAACTATCTTTCTGATAGTTAGTGCAATATTTTGGTCAGAAACGCCAAAGTTGAGAACAGTAAGTATTGTAATTGCGACAGTGGCAGCAATACTTATGACCTTATGTTATGTAGGCTCTGTGCTTGCACAATATATGATAGAATTTACGAAATAATTAACTAACCACCCTTATGGGATTAAATGTAAGTAATATGGAAGATTTTCAGAAAGGGAATGAGCATTCATTAGAGGAGTGTTACGAAAATTTAATTGCCATTGTGGTAGATACGAGTCTTTCGATTAGTAGAGTATTGTTTGAAAAGTAACTAACCCCCCTCTCCTTGGCAACAGGGAGAGGGTAAAAAGAAGAGAATATGGACTTAGTAATTACAATATTAGGTTGGATTGCATTAGGTGTTATATCTGCTTATCTGTTGGCAATAGTAGGTAAAATAATCTTTGATGCTGCAACCGCTGATTATAAGTTATACAAGCATGTAAGATTGTGTCGCAAAAGATTGCTAAGACAGCGATATGAAGATTACGCTTGGCTGTTACTCCAGTTAGAGAAAGATACGGAAGTTTTCAATCTTACTCATAATACAAGAGATTGGACTTTTGAAGATTGGAGAGAATTTTATCTTAAAAAAGCAAAGGAGGATAAGCGATGAGTAAAGAAAAAGCTATTGAGTATATCACTAGAGCCAAAGAACAACTATCTGACGATTTACTTACTGTAAGATTTTGCCAAATGGCTCGCAATAATTTATATAAGGCACTTAAAGAGTTGGAGGATTGAATAAGAAACAATTTAAGTAAGTAACTATGGATAAGAAAGAGAAATCAATCAAACTTCATCTAGATAAGGCTATTGGTTATTCAGACAAGGCTCATGACGAGTTGCAAATTGCTTTGGATATAGCTTTGGATGGAAAAGGACTTAGTAATGAAGAAAAGCGGCTTTTAAGCGTTGACTTTGCAACTGGACAAGAAGAAGCCGTAGAGCGTGTTGCTGATGGTAGTTGTAATGATGAACCTACAGGTGTATGGGATAGCCCAATTAGAGACTGCCGAATATCTGAGGTATATCACATGACAGGTGAGCAGATACGTGAATATTTTAATTTATAACTATGGATAAGAAGAAAGTTACAGAGCTGATACAAGAAGTTATCAGCAACAATGTTGATAGCTTGGAGTTTGGAAACGATAAGCATAATGCTCCTTTGAGAAAAGCGAATAGCTTATTGCATGATGCTTTGATAGAGTTAGGAAAGTCAGACTGGGTATCTGTTGAGGATGGGTTGCCTCCTTACGGAGAAGAAGTCTTTGTTACAAGCAAGATGGCTCCTGATAATGTTTTCAAAAACAGAAGAGTGGAATGCGCAACTGTCACAAAAGATAGTAATGGCTTCATTATCTTATGGAAAGGAAGAATGGCTTCTATCACTCATTGGAAACCTATTGAAAAGTTGGAGGAATAAATCGCAAGTCTTGTGAGTTGTATGAACCAAAGTAAAAAGGGGTAGTTGCCGCTACCCCGAAAAAGATTCATTCTGCTTATACTAAGAAAGAAAAGCAAGTCCCATTTTTGGGATAGATGCGCTTTCCGTTCCTAATGATGTACTTGCAGAAAACACGAACCTTGTTGTCATTTGGATTCTTTTCCATCAAAAGTCCCTCCATCGTTTATCCAGACTTCTCTATCTGGGGGAATACTGCCCACTACAAAGCAGTACAAGAAAAAAGCCCCTAAGCGGCAACTAAGGGGCTTTGTAATCTCCTTGAACAGAGGAAGAACGGCGTGTAGTGTCGCCGATGGGGGACTATGATGTCCTAGAATCCGAGTGCAAAGGTAATCATTTATATGATTATATAAACAATAACAATGTTAATGTGTTTTAAATATGGTCTAATTTAGACTACTCTAAAATAATATATAAATTTATAGTTAATTATGGACAGAAATCAAGCTAAAGAATTTTATCCTATCCTGAAAGCCTACGCAGAAGGAAGGGTGATTGAGTGTAGGACAAAACCGAGTGCCGTAGTAGGTACAGATGTTCCGAATGAATGGCAAGAAACGAAGGAAATAGGGTTTTGGTGCGATATTGAATACCGAATCAAGCCAGAACCAAAGTACCGCCCTTTTGCTAACACAGAAGAGTGCTGGACTGAAATGCTCAAACATCAGCCGTTTGGGTGGATAAAGTCTAAGGAAGATGGAAGTCGTTCCTTAATTACTCTTATTATTAGCGAAGAAGATATAGATATAAATTGTATCGGTGGCTTTAATTCGGATAAAATTATGAAAAGATTTACCTTTGCCGACGGAGCAGTCTTTGGAATTTTAGAGGAGGAATAGCTTATGTATAGACCGATTACAATGTATCAGATTGTTTGCGATAGATGCGGAGAAGTATTTGGCGGTACAGATACTTGCTCTGCACTATTCAGTAACAAAGATGTTGATATTAGTGACTACTCTGATTGGGAAATGATAGATGGTAAGCATTATTGTCCCGATTGCTACGAGGTGGATGTCATTGATGGAGTGTATAACGTTAAAGCAAAGGAGAAATAGATATGGAAGTATTAAAAGACATAAGTCAGTTAACAAAAGGTTGCGTAGTGACATTTATTAAAAATGATAAATTCCACATCTACGAGTACCTTATGGTACACCCTAACCGTGACACGTATTATCTTTTTATCGATAACTGGACACAAGAAGTTGTACGAATATACGTCAGCGAGCTTTTAAACGGTGACTACTATGTAGGAGACTTTGATACTGTTTTTGTTAATAGAAAGATGATAGAATTTTATAAACGTATGATTCTGTGTCACGAGAAGAGAATTAAAGAGAGTTTAAAGAAAAATAGTTATGGCAACCTATAGAATAGTAGATATGTATCGTAAAAGCAAGGCTATTAAAGGCATACATTACGATTCTCAGAATAATCCAATCCTTGCTTATCGTGTAGATAAGAGACATTCATTGTTATTTGGACTTATCCATTATTGGGATTATGGTGCATATAACCTTTGCCCAGAGTATTTGTTTTCTTCGATTGATAAAGCCAAGGATGCTATATTGAAGGTTGATAAAAGTAGAAGAGTAACAATTTTATATAAGTAGCTTATGAAAGTAGAAAAAATCAAGTTCAAGGCTAAACGACTTGACAATGGTAAGTGGGTAGAAGGTTACTTTTGTGCCGAATGTGGTAACACCTACATCATCGAAAATCTTCAGGAAGAAAGTATGTTGAACAGAAATATCACTTATGAAGTTGACCCTTCTACCGTCTGCCAGTACACAGGGCTGGCAGATTGTGAAGGTAAAGAATTGTTTGAACACGACCTAATACATTTTGTAGGGTTTACCCATACTGCTGAAGTGATTTGGTCGGAATGTAACTATGCTTTTATGGTAGCCAGCGAGAATAAACATTCTTATTGGCTTTCAGATGTTCTGGAAATTGGTAAGATAGAAAGAGTTTGCAACAAATTCGATAAGAAAAAGTAGCGTATGAGGCTCAAAAAGAAAGAAAAGCTAACGGCATATTGGGATAAGAACGAGAACTGCATTGGTGCTTATCACCCTCTAGGGTTTATGACACAAACAGATGCTCATTATCTCTTCGATAATGTCTTCACCAAAGAGTTTGTCAAAGAAATGGCTGATAGAGGATATGATGTTACAACGATGAAGTTTGAAATTTCTCCAAAACTGCCGAACTATGAGCGGTTCAATGGCTTATCAAAAAAGTATTACGGAAAAGAGAAATAGCGTATGAAGAAACAAATAGTCTTAGATGAAAAAGATATTAAAGAATTCCACGTAGATGCTGAGCATCTACGTTGGCTATATGACAGAATGGAGCGCAAGTATGATGAAGATTCAAACTTCGATTATATGCACCGCTTTAATAAAATAATTAACAAGTTGGAACAACTATAGCGTATGAAGAAAAAGATTTTAGACTTAGCCAAGTCATACGGTTTGCTCGTTTTGATTTTCATTATAGGCGTAATAGGTTTTAGAGTTTCTTTCAGCTTAGGAACTCCACACGAAAAAGAAGAGTTTAATATAAAAATATTCACCAAGAAAGGGCATGACTACCTGTTTGTGGGCAGGGAACATGGAGCTTGCGTTATTCACGCCGAGAGCTGCCCTTGTCATAAAAACAAGTAACTATGAAGAAAGAAACATTTGACTTCTCGGAGGCTCTGAGAAGAATAAAGGAGGGAAAGAAAGTGAGAAGGGTAATTTGGGAAGAATGTGGAGCTTATATCCATATTGTCTCTGTGACTATTGTGGCTGTATGCGATGGCAAATTCTTTCCTTGTGTTTTCAAAGATTCTGAGGATATTCTCGCAACAGACTGGGAGGAGGTGTAAGGATGATGAAGGATGATGAAGAAAGATGTTGTGGTAACTGCCTTTGGATGGGATGCGAAGACATCTTAGGCAATGGATGGTGCTACAAAAAAGATTGCGAAACATCTTGTGATAAGGTTTGCAAGAAACATGAATTTTAAACTTTAAATATTTATTAAATGGAAAATAACAATTTGACATTAGACGAGTATCAGCAGTTAGCTCTAGAGACTGCTACTTATCCTAACCCTATCATTTATCCTACATTGGGATTGACAGGTGAAGCTGGTGAAGTTTCCGATAAGGTTAAGAAAGTATTGCGTGATAACGATTCTGTTTTTACAGATGAAAAGAAGTTGGAAATTGCCAAAGAGATTGGTGATGTATTGTGGTACTGCGCAACTCTTTCTCGCGATATAGGCTTCAAACTTAGCAATATTGAAAAGATGAATTACGAAAAACTCCATTCTCGCCAGTTGAGGGGGGGGGAATTACATGGAAGTGGTGATAATCGATAGCCTATGAACGTACTTACAGACGAACAGAAAAATTACATAAAGGAGCATCCGTGTGAGTCACCAAGCAAATTGGCAAAGTCATTCGGATGCACCGTACAGACCATCTACTGGTGGCTGCATAAGGTACACGGGGACTCATTTATCCGAAGGAAGAAGGAAGCGAAGGATGTGAGGAATCAGGCTATTCGCAATCTCTATCCAGATCTTTCGGCCACAGAGGTAGGGAAGATTCTCGGTATAACAAAGGCATCGGTCAACAACCTGGCGAGGAGGCTTGGGGTAAAGCATACAGATGAGACTACAAAACGAATACAGAAGGAGAGTGCTGCTCGTACACGTACCGATGAGGCTAATAGAAAGAGACAGGAAACACTGAGAAGGGTTCTTGCCGTTGAGAAGCTGAGAGCTGTCAGCGGTTTGCCGCAGAAGACAAAGCGTAAGTTTAAGACAGTTTCCGGCAAGTGTATGAATGCCAGAAATTATCTTTGCAGAAAGTATAACTACTTTTACGACAAGGATTATGGAGAGTTACTTACCCTGTTCTTTGATAGCAAAACAAGAATGCTGACCGACGAACAGAAGAAATACTACGAAACGGAGTATAGTATTAAGTTCCTGCAAGCTGAAGAAGATTGAATTTCTGTGCATTATTATATGTTTAGGGGTGGCTACACATCGCGTGCGGTCACCCCTTTTTGTTTGTAAATCAACTAATAACCAAATAAAAACATTATAAAAAACTAAGAACGTTTGTGTAACTTTAACTTCCAGTATATCCAACCCAAAAATGCGAGAATGCCTATAAAAAGACAAACTGAAGCTATCTTACCTATATTCAAGAATGCTTTATCGGCCCTTGATAGTTGTTTCTCGACATATACTTTATCTTTCGATATTTTACTTATCACTGAGATTAAGGAGTCACACTTGCTATGATATATCGCAGCACTATCCTTGTATTCCTTAAGGCTCGAAATACTATCTCTCAGTATCTGTACATCTTCCTGTGATATCTCGTGAAATTCGTAGTGAAATCTGTCTTCGCTGACTTTGTTTCCGTTCGCATCGTACCTCGAAGCTGTGCTGTCCTTTATATGAGTCTTCTCTTTCGTTGTAGACTTCACGGATTCCTTGTGAGATGCTTTATACGATTCCAACTCTTTAATAAGTCTTGCATTGAAGAGTGAATCCCACTTAGCCTCGTTACGTTTATCTGTGATGTATGTCTGTTTTTCTATCACACGTTCTTTCGCCTTACATCTACAGAACATTGATAGAATCAGCATTGCTACTGCAATGGTAGCCACAACCCTTGTTATCTTATCAATCAGTTTCATAAGCAAGCGAATTAATTCTGTTCAGCCATCCCTTCTTGAACTTTCTGTTCTGAGGTCTTGTCTGGCAGATACGGTCAATATAATCTTTTCTTTCCTGCTTGATGGTGTCGAACAGTTCTCTACCATCTCTTGCGTTAATGGCGGCGATTGTCTTCGAGCCGACAATACCATCGACAGAAACGCCAAGCACTCTCTGTGGAATCTTGATACCATAAGAACCACTGCACCAAAGCCAATCCACGAGGATGTTTGCAACATTCTGATCCTTGATGTTGTCAGCCTCCCACTTATCCCAGTAGAACTTCTTGAAGATTACACTCCATTGCACCCTGGTCATACGCTTTAAATCGTTAACCGTCTTCTTGCTGCCGAATACTGAGCGGTACGTAGCGAGAGTCACACCCATATTGGTAGCTCCACCCAAATCATCCTTATCATAAACGAAGCCACCTTCCCACTTGAGAATGAAAGACTCCAAAATCTTACTGTTTGCCATTTTTGTTTTCCTCCTCTTTTTTATCAAACTCATTGTTGAGTCTGTCAATAATCGGCTTCCAGTAACTAGGCAGCGCCTTTGCGAACTCGAATCTCAGAATATAGTAAATAACCCGGAATGAGATGTTCTTAGGGTACGCCTTGATGAGATTTTTAAACGCATTGCATATATACACATAGCAGAATATATACGTAAGCATCTTGATCACAAATAAAGCTTCCGTACCATCGTTGCAACCTAACATGATGCCGTATATCACATATACGATAGATACGTAAAGCAGCATTTCCAAAATTGCGTTCTTGAACTTTGATGCAGAAAAGTTCTTGCATCGTACAACACTCACACCGTCAGCTCGCATACCGCAGAAGATATTGAAGCCGAAAGCAATAACCAACGCCAAGACGAATCCTTCAGTCGGCGTGGCAAAGGCAAGTATAGCTGAAAATATAGTTACACCTATCTGCCGAATCTGTGATGAATCTAATAAATCTGTCATAATCTGTTATCCTGAATAATTAATAAAAATAAAGTTTCGGTCTTTTGATGCAAAGATAGCAAAAAAAACCGAAACTTCATTCAGAATAACGAAAAAATCAGATATTCAGATCATAATATGGCATTCCGCCGTTTTCCAGGAAAGAAACGCATTCGTCGAAAATCTTTCTCTCAAAATCAAGCGTGTTGATTTTCGGGAACCACTTCTTAATCTTTCCGGCGTTGCGTTTTACCATTTCACCCCAGAGGACGCACCAGTCTTCAAGATTAATCTTGTCACTCTTGACCTCGTGCCAATAATCCTTGGCAACGTCTTTAGTGTGAAGCTGCTCAATGAGACAAAGGTGCATATCTGCCATTTCTTCGTCATAATGACACGCACCAATCTCTCCCTTGACCTGCTTCATCATATCAAGCATTACGCTGTCATTCATTC
>ERZ1034855.184-NODE-184-length-34560-cov-167.420982_pt1 | contig 34560 bp, 56 predicted proteins | sample MGYA00520699_ERZ1034855 | MGnify/ENA primary metagenome ERZ1034855 (study PRJEB33766, sample SAMN09781730) | gut metagenome | biome: gut microbiome | host: Homo sapiens | place: Madagascar | study: EMG produced TPA metagenomics assembly of the PRJNA485056 data...
GGCTGCGGCGGAGAAGGCTGCGGCGGAGAAGGCTGCGGCGGAGAAGGCTGCGGCGGAGAAGGCTGCGGCGTTAAAATGGCCGCTTTCTGAGCGAGAGCTGGCTATCGTTGCTTCGCTGGGCCGCGACGGAAGTGATTGCCATGGCGACGCCTAAGAAAACGCCGGAAGCACCGCGGTATCTGACCGGCGGCACGAGGCAGCGGTTTGACGAGCTGGCGCCGAAGTGCGTGGCCATGGGGACGCTGTCTCATCTGGATGTGGACGTGCTGGCCAAGTATGTGCTGGCGGAGGACGAGTATCTGGTGGTCACGCAGAAGCTGCAGCGGGCGCTGAACGACGGCGACGCCGACAGCGCCGGGAAGTGGCTGAGCTTACAGGGCAGCGTCGCCAAGCAGTGCCTGACGCTGGGCGCGGAGTTGGGGCTGACGCCGGCGTCCAGGCGATCGCGGGGACTGATCGTCCCGTAGAAATCATGCCGGCGGGAGTGTGCCGGGCGGCTGACCGGGTTCGGGGCCGGGCAGTTCGGCCATGGATACCTCCTAGTCGGGCGGCGCTGGGTGCGCCGTCCGGCAGACTCCCGCCGAGGGAAGCGCTGCGGAAACGCAGCGGAACAGGTCAAGGCGCTGCGAAGGCGCAGCGCGGACGGACAGCGCTGTGCACCCCTACGGAAAATCTGTGCTCAAGTTGGGCACGGGCAGAAATGAGGTGATGACATGTCGAAGGAAGATACTTACCGGCAGGAGCTGATCCGGTTGGGGGTGTGGCAAGACGCTTTTGAGGGGGAGCTACACCAGCTGTGCATATTGGAGCGGGAGCTGAGCCGCACCATGAAGGCGTGGAAGGCCACGGCCGCGGACGGGAAAAATCCCAGCGTGTTGGATCCCCACTACAAGGTCATCACCCAGCAGCGCAGCGACATTCTGAGTCACCGGGAGAGCCTGGGGCTGACGCCCAAGGGCCTGCAGCGGCTGCGGAAAAGCTCGTCGGAGCAGGGCAGCGCCGGAGACGGCATCGGCCAGAAGCTGGACGACCTGATGGCGGCCGTGGGCGGCTATGACGTGGTGGGCAGCGGATGAGGGCGCCCCATCTGGATCAGGTGCTGGACTACGCCAGGGCCACGGCGGCGGATGAGGGCATCTGCGAGCTGACGAGGCTGGGCTGCCAGCGGTTTTTGCGTGATCTGGAGGACCCTCGCTTCGTGCTGGATCCGGCGCTGCCGGAGTTCTGTATCGGGATCATGACGAAACTGTTCACGTTCATGCAGGGGGAGCGGCTGGACGGCACGCCGCTGCGGGGCAAGCTCTTTGAACTGATGCCGTGGCATGTGTACTGCACCTACGCGGTGTGCGGCTTTCAGTGGGCCGACACGCGGCTGCGGCGGTTCACGGAAGCGGACATCTTCGCCCCGCGAAAGACCGTGAAGACCTGCTTTTCGGAGGCGCTGCTGTTTGCCATGTGCCTGTGGTACAAGCGCAGCGGCGCCAAGGAAAAGACGGTGGCGGGCTCCATGAAGCAGGGCATGGAGGGCTTTGAGTTTCTCAAGTACAACCTGGTGCGACTGGGACTGGCCGCGCCGGACAATCCGGCAGGCGTGCCGCTGCGGATGCTGGACAGCTCGCTGGGACACAAGTTCTCCGGTGAGCTGGGCGGCGGCTTTCTGGACATGGAGACGCTGGCCTACAAGCCCGACCTGTTTGACGCGTTCAATGCCATGTTCGTCCATCTGGACGAGCTGGAGCTCTATAAAGACGCCCGGCCCTACACCCGACTGCGCGACGCCATGAAGGCCTACACCAACAAGCTGGTGCTGATCACCTTCACGGCCGGCGACGACGGGACGGGCTTTGCCGCCACCCACCGGAACTATCTGGAGGCGGTGCTGCGGGGCACCATCAAGGGGCCGGACGCCGATCGCACCTTTGTGTTCATGGCGGAGGCCCCGCGAATGGAGGACGGCGAGGTGGACTACACCAACCCGGCGGTGCACCGGGCGGCCAACCCCAGCTACGGCATCACCATCCGGCCGGACGATATGCTGGCGGCGTCGCTGCAGGCGGAGCGAAATCCCACGCTGCGAAAGGAATTTCTGACCCGATCGCTGAACGTGTTCGTCAGCAGCTTCAAGGCGTGGTTTGACGTGGCGGAGTTCCAACGGAGCGACGGCCGCTACGGCTGGAGCATGGCGCAGCTGAGCAAGCTGGTGAAAAACTGGTACGGCGGCGCGGATCTCTCCAAGCTCCACGACCTGACGGCGGCGGCGCTGGCGGGCGAGGTGCCCGCCAAGCTGGCGGCCACGGAGGACTGGACGCCCCCGGAGGACGTGCTGGTGGTCGTGCCGCACTGCTGGTTCCCCGTCACGGCGGCGGCGGAAAAGGCGGATCAGGATCGCATCCCGCTGTTTGGCTGGAAGGACGACGGGTGGCTGGACATGCCCAACGAAGCCAGTATGGATCCCACGGAGCCGGTGAAGCAGTTTTTAGCGTGGAAGAAAGCCGGATTCCACATCCGGAAGGTGGGTCACGACCGGAAATTCGCCCGGAAGTACTACGAGGCCATGAAAAAAGCCGGGTTCTCCGTGGTGGATCAGCCCCAGATGTACCTGCAGAAGTCCGAGGGCTTCCGCTACATTGAGCACAAGGCGAAGGTCGGGTGTCTGTACTACTGCCACGCGGAGCCATTTGAGTACTGCGTGGGGAACGTACGGGCCCAGGAAAAAGTGGACGACGCTGTGCAGTACGACAAGATATCGCCCACCAGCCGCATCGACGTGTTCGACGCGGCGGTGTTTGGAACGATCCGGATGCTGATCGACAGCGAGAAGTTAAATCAGGCCGCCAGGTGGTTTGGCGGCGAGGAGAAGGAGGTGTGACGGATATGGGGCTATTTGGTAGGCGGCAGAAGCGCTCCAGCGTGGGGGCGGTGCTGCTGAACACGCCGGGGGTGATCCTGCCCAGCGGGTACCACCGGCTGGCGGACACGCCGGAGGTGGCCGGAGCTGTGTGGTGCATCTCTGACCTGATCGCCAGCATGACCATCCACCTGATGCAGAACACCAACAACGGTGATATCCGGGTGCGGGACGAGCTGGCCAAGAAGGTGGACATCGCCCCGTGGAGTATGGGTACCCGGCAGACGCTGGTGAGCTGGATCGTGACCACGATGCTGCTGGAGGGCGACGCCTTTGTGCTGCCGGTGACCTCCGGCGGGTACCTGGCGGACCTGGTGCCCATGCCGGGGGCTTACGCCATGGCGCAGCCGGACGGGCTGACGTACACGGTGCAGTGGCAGGGGGCGGCCTTTGAGCCGGACGATGTGCTGCACTTCGTGCTGCACCCGGACCTGCAGCAGCCCTGGCGGGGCACGGGATTGCAGGTGCAGCTGCGGGACGTGGTGGCCAGCCTGGTGCAGGCGACGGCCACCAAGACTGCCTACATGAGCAGCGAGTACCGGCCGCCGCTGATCATCAGCGTCAACTCGGACAGCGACCTGGCGGACGAGGACGCGCGGGAGAAATTCATTCAGAAGCGGCTGAGCCGGACGAACAAGGATGAGCCGTGGATATTCCCGGCGGACCTGATGCACGTGGAGCAGGCTAAGCCGCTGAGTCTGACCGACCTGGCTATCCGGGACGGGGTAGAGCTGGACAAAAAGTCTATCGCCTCGGTGATCGGCGTACCGGGGTTCCTGGTAGGCGTGGGTGAGTTCCACCGGGACGAGTACAACACGTTTATCCGGCGGAAGGTGCTGCACGTGGCCCAGATCGTGGAGCAGGAGCTGACCAAGAAGCTGCTGCTGAGCCCGGAGCGGTATTTCCGGCTGAACAGCCGGTCCCTCTACTCCTACGACCTAAAGGAGCTGAGCGAGATCGCCGACGAGCAGTACACCCGCGGGCTGATGACCGGCAACGAGGCCAGGGACTGGATCGGTTTGCCGCCCATGAAGGGACTGGACGAGCTGGTGATACTGGAGAACTATCTGCCGATCGACCGGATCGGCGATCAGAAGAAGCTGAAAGGGGGCGGCAAAAATGCCGACGAATGACAAGGACCGCCTGGTGCGGCAGGTCCGCTCCTGCGGAGCGGAATTCAGGGCCCGCGATGAGGGCGGCCCCGTGATCGAGGGGTATTTCTCGGTTTTCAACCGGGATTATGAGCTGTGGCCCGGCGCGGCGGAGCAGGTGGCTCCGGGCGCCTTCCGGGAAACGCTGGGGGACGACATTCGCGCCCTGGCCAACCACGACACGCGGCTGGTGCTGGGCCGGACGACCACCGGCACCCTGACGCTGCGCGAGGATGATAAGGGCCTATTTGGCACGATCAAGGTGAACGAGCAGGACAGCGACGCCATGAACCTCTACGCCCGCGTCCAGCGGGGTGACGTAAGCCAGTGCTCGTTTGGTTTTGATATTCTGGATGAGGAATTCACGGAGCGCTCCGACGGGGGCGTGCTGTGGACGATCCGGAAGGTGAAGCTGTATGAGGTGAGCGTGGTGACCTTCCCGGCTTATGTGGAGACGGCGGTCAGCGCACGAAAAGCGGAAGTGGACACCATCCGGCGCAGAGAGCTGGATGCGTGGAAAAATGAGATGAAGGAGCGAATGAAAAAATGGCACTGACAATTCTGTTGCTGCGGAAGCGGCTGAGCGACGAGGAAAAGAACAATGCGGGCCTGCGGGCCAGGCTGGCGCCCTTTGCCCAGCGTGAACAGGAGCTGGCGCAGTCTATTGAGGCGGCCAGTACTGAGGAAGAGCGCAGCGCCGTGCAGGCGGCTGTGGAGGCCTTTGAGAGCGAGCGGGACGCGGCTCAGCAGGCTGTGACCGCCAGCGACGCGCTGATCAGCGAGCTGCGGGGCCAGATCGAGGCCGCAGAGCAGGCGCAGCAGGCGGCCGCCAACGCCGGCGGCGAGGGCCGCGCCGTCACCCCCGTCCGCCAGGGCGGCGGCATGACGCTGCGGGAGGCGGAGGCGTTTCAGCGGGAGGGCCGCCACGTGTACCGTGACGTGCGGAGCCTGCTGCGGGCCACTCCCCTGCTGAGCAGCGCCACCGGCGTGGTGGGCCCCACCGGCGTGGGCGGCATCAACGACGGCTTTGTGGGCGTGAGCAGCCTGGTGGACCTGCTGAAGGTCACGGACTGCACCGGCATGGCCAGCTACAAGGTGGTGTATCTGGCCGGCGACGCGGCGGACGCGGCGGCCATCACCGAGGGCAGCGCCCCCACCGAGAGCGAGCCCACCTTCGGCAGCGTGGAGCTGACTCCCAGCAACTACGGCACCATCGGCTATGTCTCCAACGAGATTGCCAAGCAGACGCCGCTGAACTACGAGGAGAAGGTGCGGGAGAGCGCCCGCCGCAGCCTGCGCCGGAAACTGAACACCGTGGCGGCCACGGCCATTCTGGCATCCAGCCTGAACAACTCGCTGGACCTGAGCGCCGCCGCGGCGGCCACCACGGGCGCCGCCTTCTTTGACGGCGCGCTGCTGAGCAACATCATCCTCAGCTACGGCGGCGACGAGGATACCGGCGGCGTGGGCGTGCTGTTCCTGACCAAGGAGGACCTGAAGGCCTTTGCGGCGGTGCGCGGCAAGAACGAGTATCTGCCGGTGTACTCCATCACCCCCGACGCGGCCAACCCCAGCACCGGCGTCATTAAGGACAACAATGGCCTGAGCTGCCGCTACTGCCTGAGCAAGGACATCAAGTCCCTGTCCACCCTGACGCTGACCACCACCGCCACCAAGACCATGTTCTACGGCGTGCCCTCCAACGCGGAGCTGGCGCTGTGGGGCGGCTTTGACGTCCGTGTGGACAGCAGCTACAAGTTCGCTGAGGGCCTGCTGGCCATCCGCGGCGAGGTGACCGCCGACGTGGACGTGACGGTGAAGAGCGGCTTCACCGTGGTGACGGCCAAGAAGGCCGCCGGCTGATAGCGGCCAGAAGGCGGCGGACTGAGCGGGAGCAGCAATCAGTCCGCCGCCTTGCGGCAGAAAGGAGCGAAACGCCATGGATGTAACAACGCTGCTGGCGCGGCTGAAGCTGAGCCTGCCGCTGACGTCGGACGCCTATGACGCGCTGCTGACGAATTTCCTGAAGACGGCCATCGGCAAGTTCGGGGCCGACGTGACCCAGGAGCAAGACCAGACGCTGGTGATCCTGTACGCCGGGTGGCTGTGGCGCAGCCAAAAGGAGCCGGGGCTCGGAAAGCCTCCGGCGCTGCAAATGGCCATCAACGACCGGGCGGTGCGGAGGGCAACGGAGGGCGGCGATGTTTGACGAGCTGTATCTGATCGTGCCCGATTCGGGCACGCAGGACGAGATCGGCGTTTTCCGCAAGACCGGGCCGGAGCAGAAGCGGCGGGTGCTGTGCGAGGCCGGAGGCATCCGGCGCAGCGAGTGGGCGGCTGCCGGCGCGGCCGGGCACCGGCCGGAGCTGGTGGCCACCGTCCCCTTTGTGGACTACCAGGGGGAAACGGAGGCCGACTATCACGGGACGCGGTACAGCATCTACCGGACCTATCCCGTCAACGACGGGTGGGACGTTGAGCTGTATCTTGAGGTGAAGGACGGTGTGCGGGCATGAGCGGAAGCATCAAGATCGACGGCCTGGCGGACGCCGTGATGGACGCGCTGAGCGAGTACCGGGATTTGGCCTTCAGCGTGGTGGAGGACGCCGTGGAGCAGACCGCGCAGGAGTCTGTGAAGGAGCTGCGCGGCAACATCGGCGCCGCGGGTATCGGCGGGACCGGGAAGTACAAGCGGGCAGCCGCCCAGAAGAAAACCGACGAGGGCGGCACCTACACGTTCAGCCGAAGGGTCTACGTGAAGCCGCCTTTTTATCGGCTGACGCACCTGCTGGAGAAGGGGCACGACATCAAAAACCAGCTGGGCGGCCCTGTGCTGGGCCGTGTGAAGGCCTATTCTCACTGGGCGCAGACGGAGGACTTTGCCGAAAAGCGGGCCATCCAACTCATTAAGGAAGGGCTCAAGCGGAGAGGAGGCAAGTGACCATGACGTTGGCACAGCTGAAGACCGTGCTGAGCGGGACAGGGCTGCCGGTGGTATATCACCAATGGCGGCAGGACAACGCCAAGGGGGCACGGCCGCCCCTGCCCCGGATCGCCTATCAGGTAAAAAACGACAATCCGTTCTATGCAGACGGCACGGTCTACTACGCCTGTCCGGCCATCGAGGCGGCGCTGTATACCGCCGAGAAGGACACGGCCCTGGAGGCCGCCGTGGACACCGTGCTGCAGGGCGCGGAGATCGCCTACACCAAGACAGAGGGCTGGGTGGAGGACGAGAGAGTCTATTCGATCATTTATGAATTTGAGGTGTAATTATGGCAAGTGAAAATAAAGTCCAGTTTAACCTGAAGAACGTGCACTACGCCGTGCTGACGGAGAAGAACACGGCGGGCGCGATCTCCTACGAGTGGGGCACGCCGGTGGCGGTGCCGGGCGCGGTGAACCTGAACCTGAAGCAGCAGGGCGAGATCACCAAGTTCTACGCCGACGGCATCGTCTACTACCAGAGCCCGGTGAATAACGGCTACGAAGGCGACCTGGAGATGGCCCGCATTGTGGACAAGATGCTGCAGGACGTGTGGGGCATGACGCTGGGCACCACCAGCAAGGTGCTGACGGAGAACGCCAACACGGAGGCCAAGGCCTTCGCGCTGCTGTTCCAGATCGACGGCGACGCGGACGAGGACTGCTACGTTCTCTATAACTGCACGGGCACCCGCCCGGCCATCGCCGCCAAGACCAAGGAGGACACCAAGGAGCCTCAGACCCAGAGCAGCACCATCTCCGCCGCGCCGCTGGGCAACGGCAACGTGATGGCGCGGACCACGTCCGAGACGCCGACGGCCACCAAGAGCAAGTGGTTCACCGAGGTCTTTGTGGAGGAGGCCGCGTAATGGACAGGACGATCACCGTTGACGGCAAGACCGTCACGCTGCGGGCCACGGCACTGGTGCCGCGGCTCTATCGCCACCTGATCGGCCGGGACATCATCCGGGACATGACGACGCTGCGGAAGGCCTATACCGCCGCCGAGAATGCCAAGAAGGCCGGCGCGGACGAGGAGGAGCAGAACGTGGCGTCCATGTCAGTCCTGGATCTGGAGATATTCGAGGATGTGGCGTGGGTGATGCTGAAGCACGCCGCCGAGTTCCGGGACACGGAGGACGGCCGGGTGCTGATGAACGGCGACATGGTGGTGGGCAAGAATCCGGACGAGTGGCTGGATCAGATGGATGGGGTGTTCTCCATCTTTGACGTGATGCCCACGATCCTGGAGCTGTGGGACGCCAACCAGAGGACCACCAGCACACCGGCAAAAAAGTGAGACAGACAACCCGCGAGCCCAACGGGGCGCAGTTCATGCTGAGGTGCGCCCAGTTGGGGTTGTCTGACGAGGCTCTGACAGGGATGACCATGGGGATGCTCTACGACATGTGGACGGAGAAGGCCAATGACCAGCATCAGTATCCCTATAAGGCCACCCAGGCCGATATCAACGCATTTTTCCCCAAGTAAGGAGGTGGGCGCATGGCAAGTAAAAGCCGCGTGAGCGGCATCACAATCAAAATTGACGGTGATGTGACCGGTCTGGACAAGGCGCTGAAGGGCGTAAACGGAAAGATCAAGGACACGCAGACTCAACTGAAGGACGTGCAGCGCCTGCTGAAGTTCGACCCCGGCAACACGGAGCTGCTGCGGCAGAAGCAGGAACTGCTTGGCAAGGCCGTGGGCAACACCAAGGAGAAGCTGGCGCAGCTGAAGGACGCCGAGAAGCAGCTGAAGGATGCCGGAGTAGACCAGAACAGTGAACAGTTTCAGGCGCTGCGGCGGGAGATCATCGCCACCGAAGATTCGCTGGACGGCCTGAAGGACGCGGCCAACGAGTCCAATGTTGCACTGGAGAAGATCGGCGCCACGGCGGATAAGGTGTCCAGCGGCGCACAGAAGGTGGCGGACGCCACGGCGGGCATTTCCCGCACGGCGCAGGCCGGACTTGCCGCCGCCGCTGCCGCGACCGTAAAAATCGTGGACAGCTACGCCGACTACGAGCAGCTGATCGGCGGCGTGGAAACGCTGTTCAAAGGCGACGCGGACGCGCTGGTGGCACGGGCCAACGACGCCTACAAGACGGCGGGCCTGAGCGCCAATGCCTATATGGAGACGGCCACGGGCTTCGCCGCGTCTCTGGTGAGCAGCCTGGGCGGCGACACCAAGAAGGCTGTGGACCTGGCCGACATGGCCATCACGGACATGGCGGACAACACCAACAAGATGGGCAGCGACATCAGCAGCATTCAGAATGCCTATCAGGGCTTTTCCAAGCAGAACTATACCATGCTGGACAACCTGAAGCTGGGCTATGGCGGCACGAAAGAGGAAATGCAGCGGCTGCTGGATGAGGCGGAAAAGCTGTCCGGCATCCACTATGACATCGGCAACTACGCCGACATCGTGAACGCTATCCACGTGATCCAGGATGAGATGGGCATCACCGGCACCACTGCCAAGGAGGCGGAGGGGACGATCTCCGGCTCCATCGCGGCGTTCAAGTCCTCGGTCAGCAATCTGCTGGCGGGCATGGGCGACGCCAACGCCGACGTGGACCAGCTGACGGACAACGTGGTGGAGGCATTCAAGACCATGGCGGGGAACATCATCCCCATTTTGCAGAATATCTGGGACCACCTGCCGGGCGGGGCAAAATTCGCCCTGGGCGGCATGGCGGTGATGGCGGCCATCTCGCCGGTGGCGGGAGCCATCAGCAACATCAGCGGGGCCGTGGGGAAGTTGACGACGATCATACCGAAGATCGGAACGGCGTTCAGCTCCATGGCGTCGTTCGTCATGGCCAACCCTATCGTGCTGCTGATCGCGGCTATTGTGGCGCTGGTGGCGCTGATCGCCACCAAGGGCGATGAGATACAGGCGGCGTTGCAGAAGCTGGACGACTGGCTGCAGGGCATCTTCGCCAAGGACTGGACGGAGATATTCGGTCCGGTTCTGGGCGACATCTTGAACGGTTTCTTCGCCAACGTGAAGAACATCTGGGACAGCATCAAGCAGGTGTTTGACGGCGTCATCGACTTCATCCGGGGCGTGTTCACCGGCGACTGGCAGCGGGCCTGGGAGGGCGTGAAGGAGATATTCGGCGGTGTGTTCAGCGGGCTGGCAACGCTGGCCAAGGCCCCCATCAACGGCATTATCGCGCTGCTGAATGGGGCCATCAACGGCATCAACATGATGATCGACGCGCTGAACGGGCTGCACTTCACCATCCCCAGCTGGGTGCCGCTGCTGGGCGGCAAGAGCTTCGGACTGCATCTGGCCCGCGTTGGGAGCATTCCCTATTTGGCCAAGGGCGGCATTCTGTCCCAGGGCAGCGCCGTGGTGGGCGAGGCCGGGCCGGAGCTGCTGACGCTGACGGGCGGCAAGGCTGTGGTGCAGCCGCTCTCCGGCAACGGGCCGAGTCTGAAGGGCGTGGAGGGGTTGCTGGGCGGCATTTCCGACAAGCTGGGGGCCGGGCAGCCGGTCACCATTGTGGTGCAGAGCGTACTGGATGGCCGGGTGATCGGCGAGACGGCCTACGACTACACCATGCAGAGAGCGAGGGCGAGAGGATGATCGCTTACCGTTTCAAAGCCGGAGGCGTGGACCTGGCTCCCTATGTGGAACGGGACGGCTACGCCACGGCGCTGACGCCGACCTTCACGCAGACGGTGACCACCATGGACGGGGTAGACCACGACAAGCTGCTGCGCCTGCGGGGCAGCGTGACGGCAAAGCTGAACCCGCAGAGCGCCGCCAAGGCGGCGGCGCTCTGCGCCGCGCTGCTGCAGCATCCGGTGGAGGTGGAATACTTCTGCCTGCAGCGGCAGGAAGTGGTGGTGGCCAGCATGCGGGCGCCGGCGCAGACGGCGCAGTTTCTGAGCCGGTGCCTGGCCGGCGGCCAGAAGTGGGTCCAGGCGGAGAGCATCACGCTGGAGGAAATGTGACATGCAGGAAGTGAGCGCGCGATATCTGGAGCTGCTGGCGCTGCCCCATGAGGTGGAGAGCCGCCTGCTGATCGACGGCACGGCCTACACCACGCCCAAGCTGGTGAAGGACGGCCTGCAGACGGTGGGGGCGCTCTTTTCGGACACCACCCCCGCGGTGGGCGGGGCGGTGGCCGGGGAGATCAACGTGCAGCTGCTGGGGGTAGCGTCCTCCAGCGTGGCGCGGATGGCCGAACTGCGGCCGCAGGTGCGGCTTGTGGGCGATTCCGGAGACCCCAGCGAGTGGGTGGCCCAGGGCGTGTACAACGTGGACAAGCGGAGCTACAACAAGCAGACCGGCGTCCTGACGCTGCACGGCTATGACAAGATGCTGGCGACGGAACAGTGGTATACGGGAGCCGCTGACGCTTCCACGGACATTACCATCGTGAACCGCATTTGTACCCAAGTCGGGATCGATCTGGACAGCGAGACGGCGACCTTTTTCTCCACGCAGGGAAAAAGCTATGTGATCGCCGCCCCCACGGACTACACCTGCCGGGAGCTATTACAGACCATCGCCGGGTGCTACGGCGGCAACTGGATGATGACCGCCGTGGGCAAGCTGCGGCTGGTGCTGCTGGACAGCATCCCGGCGGAGACCAACTATCTGGTGGACGGCGTGGGCAACGCCATTACGTTTGGAGGTGACCGCATCCTTGTCGGGTAAGACTTTTGTGGGCAACCGGGCCAGCAGCTTGAAGGAATCGGACAAGTTGCAGCCCTACACCAAGGTGACGGTGACGGACGGGACCAACAGCTATTCCTCCGGCACCGACACGGGGCGGGAATTACTGGTTGAGGTCCCTGTGCTGCCCAACGGCGACGGGGCCACGCTGGCGGCCAACATCCTGAACAGCGTGAAAAACTATCAATACCGGCCCTACGAGGCCGACAGCGCCCTGTTGGACCCCGCCGCTGAACTGGGCGACGGCATTACCGTGGGCGGCGTATACGGCGGTATACACGCCAAGACCACCACGTTTTCCCGTCTGTTTCGTGCCAACGTGAGCGCGCCGGCGGAGGAAGAGATCGACAGCGAGTACCCGTATCTCTCCGCCCAGGAGCGGGACGCGGTGCGGCAGAAGAAACAGACAGCAAAGAACACCAGCGACATTGCCGCCAACACGGCGGACATTGCCGGAAACACCGCGGACATCGGGACGCTGAACACGCAGGTGGCCAGCATCAACAGTCTGGTGGCGAATAAGGCCAGCATCTCGGACCTGAACGCCGCCGTGGCGCGGATATCCTCGTTGGAGAGCAACCAGATCACCACCGGCTACCTACAGGCCAACTACTGCGAGATCAACGGCGCGACGATCAAAGGCATCAAGGCCGATATTGCCAGCATCAGCAAGCTATTTTCAGGCGAGACCTACACGGGGTTAATCTCTACTCCGAGCCTTTACGTCAACGGTGCACATTATGTAGGCACGGTCATCCGCTACAAAAACGAGAACGGCGTTACCACGGCAACGCGTGTACTGGCGACCACATAAGGAGGGCTCAATGAAAACAACCGAAAGAAACACCATCCAGTCCGTCCGGCTGGCGCTGGAGCGGATCGAGGTGCACGGCAGCGGGAATCTTGACCTGCTGCTGGGGTGCATCCAGGCGCTGGACAGGCTGCTGGCGGAAACGGAGGAAGTGAACGATGGCTGACAAAAATATCAATCAGCTGCCGGAGGTGACGGCCATGGGCGTCACGGACCTGTTCGTGTTGGAACAGGCCGGGGCGGCCAAGAAACTGCCGGGACAACTGCTGAAAGCGTCCCTGATGACGTGGCTGGACGGCCACGGCGGCGTGAAGAGCTTCGCCTACGACGAGGACACCGGCAAGGTGACCATCGTGACCACGGACGGCACGACGCTGACCACGGGGGACCTGCGGGGCAAGAACGGGCACATGATCCACGCGTATGATCTGGGAGCGCCTGGCTCACCCGGCGATTACCTGATCATGTCTTTTTCCAGCGTTAACCCCATGCCGGAGGATTGGGCGGTCGGCGATCTCATCCTCAACAGCTACGGCGATATGTGGGTCATCAGCAAGATCACCCCCACGGACAACGGTTACAATGTGCGGTTTGACTTCGTGATGAGCGTGGTAGGCCCTCAGGGCGACTCGCCCACCATCGGCAGCAACGGCCACTGGTGGGTCGGCGACACCGATACCGGCGTGGTGGCCCGCGGCGACACGGGTACCCACGGCAGTGACGTGACGGTCACGTCCGCCGCTGTGGAAGGGACAGACGAACACCCTAACGGCGGCGTGAAGCTGACCATCACGGAAACGGTGTACGACGAGACCGGGGCCGCTTCGCAGGTGAACACCATCGAAAAGACCATCTGGAACGGCAACACCGGCCCCACCGGCCCCCAGGGCACCGCGCCCCACATCGGGGACAACGGCCACTGGTACGTAGGCGACACGGATACCGGCGTCAACGCCAAGGGCGACAAGGGCGACGGGCTGAAGATCGACGGCTCGGTGCCCACTTACGCCGACCTGCCGACGCTGACCGCCGCCGACATGGGCACGACGTATCTGGTGGACGCGGACGGGCGGCTCTATTTCTGGAGCGGCACGGCATGGCCCGCCAACGGGCAGGGCTTGCTCATCAAGGGCGAGGACGGCGTGACGCCCAACATCGGGGCCAACGGGCACTGGTGGATCGGCACCACCGACACCGGCGTACAGGCTCAGGGTAAGGACGGCGCGCCGGGCGCTGCCGGTTCTCCGGGCGCTCCCGGCGCGGACGGCAAAAGCGCCTACGAATCCGCCCAGGACGGCGGCTACACCGGCACGGAGACGCAGTTCAACACCGATCTGGCCGGGGTGGGCAATAAGCAAGCCAAGATCACTGCCAGCGGCATTCTCAAGGGCGACGGCGAGGGCGGCGTGACGGCAGCTGTGGAGGGGACGGACTATGCGGCACCATCCGCTTCTGTTCTCGGCACCCTCACCGCCGCCGGGTGGGCTGACAATCAGCAGGTTCTTCCGGTGTCTGGGCTGGGGGCAGCGCAGAACGGCGATCTGCACGTGGCGCAGTCTGCCAGCGATGACGCATTCAAGGCGTGGGGCGAAGCACAGCCCCGCGTGATCGCCCAGGCGACGGGCAGCCTGACGGTGAAGATCATCGGCAAGGTGCCCACGGTGGACATTCCAGTGGAGGTGACATTGAATTGATCCAGACAAGCGGCATTTTCACAGGCGGCGGGGAGGGCAGCAAATATAAGCCGTATTTGACGTTCCGTTCGGCATATCCCTTTGTCCTTGGTGTGGATACTCCGGGATGGGACGGAACAGTAGAAATGTCTAGAGACGCTGAAACATGGGAAGTGTGGAGGGGTTATTCGGAAGTCTCAGAAACAAACGCAGAAGAAGGGTATGATTACCTTTATCTGCGAGGAACCGGCAATACAACGATGATGAGCAGCGATGTAACAGACCCAACTGGATTAACAATAACCGGCTTTGATGTACATTGTATTGGAAATATTGAAACCATCCTGGACTATCAAACCGTAGAGTCGGGCAACCATCCCGCAATGGCGAAGGGTTGTTTTAGAATCTTCTTCAAAAATTGCCCTATCGTAGCGGCTCCTGATCTGCCAGCAACTACGCTATCTGAGCGTTGCTACATTGGTATGTTTCAAGGTTGCGATAAGCTTGTGGTTGCTCCAGAATTGCCAGCTACCGTGTTAACGGCAAGTTGTTATTACGCCATGTTTAACGGTTGCAGTTCTCTTATGTTGCCCCCTCAATTGCCAGCGACAGAGCTGGCGAGCATGTGTTACATGACTATGTTTACTAAGTGTACTTCCCTTATTGGCATTCCAGTTTTGAAGGCAAACACCCTGTATTTGAACTGTTACAACGGTATGTTTGACGGATGTAACAAAATAAAGCTTTCAAGTACAAAAGTGGATGAATATTCAAAAAATTACAGAATTCCGTTTGCTGGAACTGGTGTAGTAGAAGAGCCTCCCGCCCTTGGCACCATGTTTAGAGGGACCGGAGGTACATTCGCGGGAACTCCCACCATCAACACAACCTACTACGTCAGCGATAACAATATTGTGGTTTAGGGAGGAGGTTTGATATGTGGCAGTATGTTATTCCGGCCATCAGCGCCATCGTGGTGGCCGCACTGACCAGCGGCGGCCTGTGGGCGCTGGTGGCCAAGCGCAGCGACAAGAACGACGCAGAGCGCAAGATGCTGGTCGGCCTGGCCCATGACCGGATCGTGCATCTGGGCATGGTGTACGTCCAGCGGGGGTACATCACGCAGGACGAGTACGAGAACCTGAACGATTACCTCTATGCGCCGTATGAGAAGATGGGCGGCAACGGCAGCGCCAAGCGCGTGATGGAGGAAGTCCGCCGCCTGCCCATCCGGAAGGGGGAGCCGGTATGACACACAGACTGGATTACAGTTGGCTGGAAATGGAGTACCCCAAGCGGGGGAAGCAGACTTACCGGAAGCTGATCCCCATGACGGGCCTGCTGCAAAAGAACTACGGCAAGGCGCAGGACTGTACGCTGACGTCGCTGGCCTGCATCTACGGAGCGCGGTGGTACGGCACCATTGAGCACATCGCCCTGAAGCACGGCTACGACGGCGACAGGAAGGGGACGAATCCCCTGACGGTCAAGGCCATCACCAAGGAGCTTCTACGGGTGCTGCACGAGCCGGGAAAGCCCCGCAGCGCCTATGGCAAGGTGGTGGGCTGGAACTGGCAGACGGCCCGCGCCCTGGCGGAACGGGGCATTCCCGCCGTGCTGAACCTGTGGGACGACGGTCGGGGCTACTACCACGACCACAGCGTGGTGCTGGTGGGCGTGGAGGAGTACCAGCGGGCCAAGTTCCTGCTGGTGCTGGACAACTGGCATGAGACGGTAAGTCTGGTGGACTACCGCAAACTGAGTTTGTTCTCCAGTATCAACTGGGTGGAATAATTGGATAGGCCGAAAGGCCGGAAAGGACTACATGATGAAGCTGAACGACAAAGTTTATGACGTGCTGAAATGGATCGTGATGATCGTGCTGCCTGCCACCACCACGTGCTACGTGGCGCTGGCGCCCGTTTGGGGCTGGCCCCGTCCCGACGACGTGGCCCTGACGCTGAACGCCATCACGGCCTTCATCGGCGCGCTGCTGGGTATCTCCACGGCGGAGTACAACAAAGCCCAGCAGGACGAGACGGACACGCCCGACACGCTGTAAGGAGGGCCGGGACATGCCCAAGGTATTTCTGAGTCCGGAGGACCGGGCCAGCAACGTCTACGCCAGCGAGGCGCTGTGGAACGGCAAGACCACCAACGAGAAGGAGCAGATGGGCCGGTGCGCCGACTATCTGGAGATCGCGCTGAAGCGCTGCGGCTGCGAGGTGAAGAACGCCCAGTACGGCGGCATGTACGACCGGGTGCGGGATTCCAACGCGTGGCCCGCCGACCTGCATATTGCGCTGCACACCAACGGCTTCAACGGCAAGGTGGCGGGTACCCGGGTACACTGCTACCCCAGCGAGAAGAGCCGGAAGATCGGCAAGCTGATCCAGGATTTGATCGCCCCCATGTCGCCGGGCACCTCCGAGCGGCTGATCGAGGGCACGCGCCTTTACGAGCTGCGGGCACCCACCATGCCCGCTGTGCTGCCGGAGTTCGGGTTCCACGACAACCCGGAGGAGGCCCAGTGGCTCATCGACAACATGGAGGCCATCGCCGAGAAGACCTGCCAGGCCGTGTGCGCGTTCTTCGGCATCCCGTACATCGCGCCGGACAAGCAGATCGACCTGGAGCCGGAACCCGCGCCGGATGTGCCCGAATCGGGCACGCTGTACCGGGTGCAGGTGGGCGCGTTTGCGGAGAAGTCCAACGCGGATATCTTCCTGGAGGCCGTGCGGGCCAAGTTCCCCGGGGCGTTCATCGTGAAGGTGTAAGGTACCTCTGAGCGAGGCGTGAGGCTACGATCCGCCGCCCTCCGTCTCCGCGCAAGCTCCGCAAGCTCACGGCGTGGGAATCAGCATGAATCCGACACATCGAGCTATCCGCGCGAAACTACAGTCTATGGCGCCCCAGCGGGCGGTGAGTTTCATCGCCGGTCTGGAGCTGCCGGAAGACGAGGCGTTCTGTATTATTGAGTGCGACGTGCGGAAAAAGTCCCGCCAGCAGGTGGCCGACCGGCTTTTCGCGTCGCAGGAATACGTAAAGAAGTGCAGGCGCAGGGGCTACCGCAAGATCGCGGACGCCGTTAATAACAAGTGAAAGAAAGACCCAACGGGGACCCTTTTCAGGCCCTTTGTTGGGTCTTTTTTGTTTTATGATTTTATCAGCAAGGAGGTGCGGCCCGTGAATGAATTCGCAATCGCCGGATATTCCGGCAGCCCCTGTCTGATGTGCCTTGTCGACGGAGGAGACATCTGGCAGGCGGACTACTTTGGCAACAAGCAGCAGCTGATCGGCAAGACCTGCGCGGCCTATGCGGAGCTGGAGGGCACCACGCAGCAGTACTATGACAAGCTGGTGGAGCTGGGCATCATCACCCCACCCAAGACGCAGGAGCAGCTGATGAGTGAGATGCAGACCGCCATGGCAGACATGTCCGATATCATCAAGGGCCTGACGGCCCAGATCAAGGAGATGAAGGAAAATGGGAATGGAGCAGATACTGGCGTCCATCGGGAAAATGTTTCCCGGAGTCAACCTGCAGGGCGTAGTGCAGCGGGCGAAAAAGGAGATCAGCGGAACGGCTGACACGCTGGAGGGCTGCCAGAGCACGGCCCGCCGCCTGGGCATCGATTCCGGTATCGTGAACAGCATTTTTCAGCGCTACGGCAAGACCATGCAGGCAAGGGCCATCTGTGGCCTGCTGGGAACGACACCTGAGGCTCTCAAGGCGGATGCCGATAAAATAGTCGGGGCCGCGCAGAACGGCTCACAGCGCCCTCAGAACGCGAAAGCGGAGGTCGCCGCGAAATTCCCCCGGCTTAAGTAGCCGTTGGAATAAAAATTTTTTGAGAAAGGAGGGCGTAGTATGGACGATCGTAGTTCCGGTATGAGCTGGATCGCGGTGTTGTTCGTGATCATCGTGATCTTCGCCATCTTCGGCAATGGCTTTGGCGGTTGGGGCCGCGGCAACAACATGCCTGTCATGATGCCCGACAACGGCTGCAGCCGTGTCAGCAACTGCCAGGTGGAGAAGCAGGAGATCATCGACGCCGCCCACACCCAGTACCTGATCGAGCAGCAGAGCAACGACACCCGCATGGCGATCAACGCCAGCACCGAGGCTATCACCAGCCAGGCTAGCCGCATCTATGAGCAGCGTCTGCAGGAGACCATCTTCGACCTGAAGATGGAGAATCAGAGCCTTAAGAACGGCATCTTCACCAAGGAGCAGACCGATGCCCTGAGCGAGAAGCTATCCGCATTCTGCTGCGGCTTTGACCGCCGCCTGGATGCCATCGAGGGCCGCATGCTGACCAAGCCCGCGCTGTACGGCGTGGCAGCCACCAGTGCCGGTCAGGTGATCCCCGCGACTTGCGGCAGCTGCAACAGCGGCACCCTGTAAGCACAAACGCAAGGCCCTGCTTGGGGCTAACGGGCGGGGCTATAGCCCCGCCCGACCATTAGGAAGGAGTAAAGTATGGCTTGTAAATCTATCCTGTACGCCGCCATGCAGACGCCTGTCACTGTTGCCGAGGGTGGTGTGATCCCTCTGGGCAGCACGATTCGGCAGCATGGCTGCGACGTCCGCCTGAACGGCAACGCCGTCAACATCTTCGGCGGCCGCGGCTGCGACGGCATCTATGACGTGGATGTGTCCATCTCGCTGGCGCCTACGGCGGCGGGCGCGATCACGGCGACGCTGTACAAGGACGGCGTCGCCTATCCCGGCGCCACCGCTACCGCCACGGCCACCGCGGCCGGTGACGAGATCAACCTGAGCTTCCCGGCCTCCGTGCGGCAGGCTTGCTGTGCGGCCGGCGCGTCCCTGACGTTGGTGCTGTCTGGCGGCGGCGCTACTGTCAACAACGTGGCGCTGCGGGTCAAGGCCGCGTGAGGTGGTCATGATGCTGCAGCTGTTAGTCGGGATGCTGCTGGGCGCGATGGTCTCCACGGAGACCGGCCGCAGCATCGGAAACCAGGTGGGGAACGCAGCAATCGGCAGCCTGAAGAAGGTTGCCGGGGCCGCGCTCCCGGAAGAGAGTGCCAGAAAGGAGGACACCCATGAAGCTGATCCAGAAGCTGTCTGAGATGGTCGACGAAGAGATCGGCGACGCTCACAAGTACGCCAAGTGCGCCCTGGAGTACAAGGACACCCGGCCCAATCTGGCGAAAGTGTTCTTTGACCTCTCCGCCGCCGAGACGCAGCACATGACCATTCTGCACACTGAGGTGGCGAAACTGATCGAGCAGTACCGCCAGCAGCACGGCGAGCCGCCTGAGGGCATGAAAGCCGTCTATGACTATCTGCACCAGAAGCAGATTGACAAGGCGGCAGAGGTCAAGACCTTGCAGGGGATGTACCGGGGCGCGTAGTCTCCCCTAGCGTCTGTAATCCATATGTAATTTTTCCGCCAAAGTTGCGAACGGTCGGCCTAAAATCGGCACGGTCGGCCTATGCCGCAAATCCCGCCAAGCCGCATGAATACAAGAAAAACCGAGGAGCCCGCATAGTTCCTCGGTTTTCTCGTTTGGCGCGGAAGGAGGGATTTGAACCATCCAGAAAATCGCCTATGCCACCTGTTATTCTGTGGTATCTTCTTTTTCGTCTGTAATCTTATCTGTAATTTTTGCGGTAAAATAGTCGTTGATGGCCTTGTTGGCGTCAACCTTGTCGCTGTCAAAAACGTAGGAATAGGTCTTGCGGTAGGTGCTCTCGCAGCTCCAGCCGCCGCGCTCCATGGCGTAGCGGTCATCAATGCCGGCGGCTTTCATGACGGCGGCGTTGGTGTGGCGCAGACCGTGTACGGTGGTGTCGGTGATGCCGGCGGCGGCACAGGCCCGGTGCACATGCTTGCGAATGGTGTCCGGGTGCATGGGGAAAAGTCGGCCATCGCTGCGGTGCGGCAACTCTCGAATCCTGTCCATGATGTAGTCCGGACAGTCCACGGTGCGCTGACTGCTGAGGTTTTTGGCGGTGTTTTTCTGCACCCACTTGTTGTGCTCGTCGGGCACCACCGCCCGGCGAATGTGCAGCAGGCTGTTGTCCATATCCACGCAGTCCCAGCACAGCCCTGCGATCTCCGACCGACGCAGGCCCAGCCAGACGGCCAGCAGGATGGGCACCTCGCAGCTGTCGCCCTGCACGGCCTGCGCCAGCTTGCCGATGTCCTTGGGTTGCAGATATCTCTTGACGGGTTTTTGCACCTGTGGCAGGCGGACGCCAAACACGTCCACGCCGCACTCCTTCAGCACAGGGCGAACTAGCCCGTAAGCGTTGGCCACGGTCTTGGCGGACACCTTTCTTGCCTCAGCGTTGACCGCAATCTGCACATCCATCTTGGTGATGCCGCGCACGTCCCGATTCATCAGACCGGCGAAGCGGTTCTTCTGCACTGTCCTGTAGCCCCGGACGGTGGCAGGAGACAGCACGGCGCTTTTGCTTTTGATATATTCATCGATGGCACTGGTGAGCGTCAGAGTTTCTTTTTTCTGCGCCTTCTCCACCTTCGCGCCGCCTTTGATGGCGGCGGCCTGGCGCTCCGCCTCTTTCTTGGTGGCGGCGGTGATGGAGATCCTCTGACGGTCGACCATCATGTTGATATTCCAGTTGCCAGAGGGCAGCTTCGTGGCCTTTGGTATTTTCACGTCTCTCCCCTCCCCTACTCCTCCGGGGCGATGCGGCGGGCGTAGCGCAGGGCGGAAAACAGCGCGGAAAACATGACGCCGAAGGCGATGGCCACCAGGGCGATGATGCCCCACGCGCCGGCGCCGACCTCGCCGCCCTTGATGAGGCCCGCGTCCTTGATGCGGAAATCCATCACGATATAGAAAATCAGCGTCACCGAGAGGACGGCACACAGAAAGGACAGGACAAGGATCGTCGACAGGCGGCTTTTGTCCAATTCTTTCCGCAGGCCGTTCACCTCGGTCAGGCGCTGATTTTCGCTATTCATACGATCTTCTTTCAGCTGCCGCCGCAGCCGCGCTTCGACGTCCTCGGCGGGTGTAATACAGAGGCACTCGTCGATAGAGACGCCCAGGAATTTGCAGATCAGCCCGGCGTAAACGAGGCCGGGCACCTTGCTGGTGGCCGCGAAAAAGTTTTTGACGCTGGACAGGGGGATGCCTGTTGCATCGGCGATGTCCTGATTGGTGTAGCCGAGACGGTCTCGCGCCTCTCGGCATTTTTCTTGCAACTTTTGTACCATATTTTCCCCTTCGACCCCTTTCTGGGTCGGCCCGGCCCGAATCTTGGCCGTCGAGTCCTGTCGAAAGCCAAGATTCGGGCTTGACCTACCCGACCGAAAATTGCTACGCTGGACGTGCACCCGGCAAGCGATGGTGGCGCGGGCCGGATGCGAGGCCCCGCCGGCGTTGCGGAGACGGCGGGGCCTTATTCAAATCAAATGAAGTAGCGCAAGGCGCTGAACTTCAAAATGTTTGCATAGTGCGGATTGTCCGCATACTGCTGGGCTTTCCGAATGAGCTTATAGTAGCGCCGCATGCCGGCTTCGATCATGGCGTCCTTGCCCTTCAGGTAGTTGAACTCCTTCTGCTCAATGGTGGGCAGCGCCGCGGCGACCATGCTCCAGTCCTCGATGACCACGGCCTTGGTGTAGTCCAGGCCGCACTCGCCATATGTAATGAACGCATGCTTGTGACGGATGTGGTGCCGGAAGGGGATGGCAAACTGTATGCCGTCGATCTCTACCGCCAGGCAGGCGTATGGACGTGTTTTCTTGCTCAGCACCTCCGGCAGGTGGCCGTAGGCCTGATAAAATTTGTCGGATAGTAAAATGAATTTCATACGCACTCCAATAAAGAAAGCCCTCTGCGCTTTCGCACAGAGGGCTGGTCGTCAATCGAGCTTTCTTTTGATTATGCTGCTCGCGCTCTACGAGCAAATCATCAGTTGAACTTTCTTTTTCCGGCGGCTGTCGCGTTCTACGACAGCATCATCGCAGGTTTCCCTGCACCCTCATTATATGCGAATTCATATGAAATTGTCAAGTAAAAATTAACCACGTTAATGGCGTTGCGGAGACGGCGGGGCCTTATCAAACTATTTTTGTGCTCAAATTGGGCACGGGATCAGCCGCCGCACACACCGCAGGCAGTGTAGCCGCGGGCGATGGCGTCGTTGATGCCGATCTCGGTACAATTTCCCTTAATCATCCGGCAGGTCTTTTTGTGATATTTCTCTCCGGTAGGCGTGATGTAGACCATGCGCTCCTCGTCCTTGGACTCCTCCTGCTGGACGGGCTGTTCCTGCTCATGCTTCGGCGCTTCCGGCTGTGTGACCGTCTGCGGCGCGTCCTGCGGCGTCTGGGCGTCGGGCGGTGTTGCTGCCTCCGTCTTGGGCTCAGCGGCCTCCTGCGGCTCCTGAGCGGCCCCCTGCTTGTCCGTGACGACGGGCTTTTGCGTCTTGGTGTCCGGCAGCGTTTTCGTGCTGTCCACCTGCTGGTGGATGGCGGGCGGTTGGTCAACATCGGCGGTATTGTCGCCAGCCTTGGGAATCAGTGCGAAGATAAACACAAGGCCAAACAGGATAGACAGCGCTACCTTCATACCGGTTTTCCACTGCGGCATATAACGCCACATGAGGAATATGCCGACGGGCGCGAGGAAGATCAACAGCAGAAGAATGATGCCAGGGCGCTGAAAGAACTGTGGCTTATCTCCGCCGTCTGAACTACTGCTGGAGGGCGCGCCGCCGCTGTAGCTGTTGCTGTGGCTGTGATAGGTGGGCGCGCTCTGGCTGTTGCCAGAGCTGCCGGAGCTGCCGTACTCTTTGGTGTAGGAGAGGCCGCTGCCGGGCAGGGACGCGGTAACGCGGCTGCGGCCGGAGGTGTTCTTGCTGACGCGGAAGCCCTTGACGCCGGTGGAAATGCCGACGCCGGACTTGCTGAGATTCAGCTTTGTACCGCCGCCAAGTTTAATGCTTTTACGGAATCTTATGCCCATAGTTGACACGACCTTTCCAATAAATTTTTACGGAGGAGTAGACATGGAGCAGCACAACAGTACGTACCTGATGGCAGAGGCCCTGGAGATTTTCTCCGCACTATCCCCCGAGAATCAACGTAAAGCTATTCTTTTCCTCGCAGATTCAGTAATTCTAGATATGCCTTCAACTGGCGATCCGGAGGAAGGTTCTTGTATAGCTCCATAAACATGTCTTGGCTGCCGGCCGGTTGGTCGGCGGCTTTTGTTTCGCCCAGCAGGTCGCTGACGGTGCAGCCAAGGTACTGCGCTAGCATCTGGACGCGCTCGACAGACGGCATGACATCCCGCTTAACGAGATTTGTTATCATGTCTTTCCCCGCGCCGCTTTGCGTGCAGGCTGCTGTAACGCTCACATTTTTCAGCGCACAGTAAATTTTTACGTTTTGCACAAAAATTTCTTTGTCCATATTGTCCTCACACTATATGCGAATTGTGCAACCATCCAATCATCTAAAAAATTAGATAAACCATATTGACAATCTAATATTTTAGATTTATGCTTATATCATCCCCCGGGCGGACAGGCCCGCGGGAATATCCTCTTATAGTATGTCTTGGAAGTCTGACCCTCTCCCTTATCGCACACATAGCCAGAAGCAAAGGCATGGAGGCAAACGCCCCTGTGCTGCCGGGTGACGCCGGCGCGCAGACACGGGTGGTACGTATGGTTTTCTTTTGATTTTTTTCTCTTTCCCATCGTACCACCCGTTTCGCGCCCTGTCAAGTTAACAAGGTTAGGAGGTGAGAGGATGCGCCGATTTTGGGAATGGCTGCGCCGGAACTGGGAGCTGATCGTGTTCAGTATCATCGTGCCGATCATTGTATCAGCGGCGACAACCATCTTGTCAATGCCATTGTTAGAAGCGCTGTTCCGAGCGCTACAAGCATAGGCAGCCACACGCTTTTGAGCCAGAGTTCCCGCCTGTTGGTCTTGTGCTCGTACTGGTAGTCCTCAAGCGCCTTTTCTCCGTCCGGCGTCAGGCTGTAACGGCCTGTGTCGTGGTGCCGGAACTGGCTGATCTCATCCTGCCAGTAGGCGCGCTCCGGGCAAACCAGAGCGTCCGATGCTTCCGACATGAGCTGGATGCGGTACTCAGTGGTTTCTATTTTCGGAAATCGCTGCTTCACATCGTCCAGCGTGACGAACTCTTTTTCACGGATGAACGCCAGAATGTCGGCGTCAAGCTTGGTGAGCTGGTGCATAGTGATCCTCGCTTAACAGTCAGTTAGATTTAACACAACCATACCACAAATCAAGCAAGAGCACAAGGAGGTGACGAAAAGTTGAGCGCAAAGAATATCGGCGACAACATCCGATGGCGGCGTGAGGCCAAGGGCATGACCCAGCAGGAGCTGGGCAACCGGTGCGGCGTGTCCGACGCCATGGTCTGCTATTACGAGCGGGGCCAGAAGATGCCCAGTCTGCCGACGGCGGCGGCGCTGGCCGACGCGCTGGGCTGCACAGTAGACGAACTGCTGGGCCGGTCGGCCACGGCCTGAGCATAGCATACCAGACGGAAGGAGGAATTTCCATGGCGAATGGCGGCGGAAACATCTACCAGACCGCCCGAAAATCGGCAGGTCTGACGCAGGAGGCGGCCGCGGAACGGCTGGCGGTGAGCCTGACCAGCCTACGGGCCTATGAGGGCGGCGAGCGTGTCCCCGCGGGCGACGTGGTGGCCCGGATGTGCATCGTCTACGACACGCAATTCTTGGGGGTGCAGCACCTGCAGCTGTTCGGCTCTCTGCTGCCGGAGTGCGTGCAGGAGGCCCGGCCGGAGCGGCTGGAGACGGCCACCATCAAGCTGGTGCGGCGGATCATGCGCTTTGCCGAGAGCCACCGGGACGACCGGCTGCTGGAGATCGCCGAGGACGGCGTGATCGACGACGAGGAGCGGCCGGAGTTTCTGGCCATCACGGCGGAGCTGACGGACATCATCAAGGCCGCGCTGGCCCTGATGTACACGGAGGAGGTGTAACCGTGCCGAAGGTCAATCTGCTGCGGGATGAGGGCCGGGAACGGGCCAAGGTGAGGCGCACCCTGATCCGCATGAAGTGCGCGGAGCGGGACATCCCGTCCCAGGCGGTGCTGGCCCGGAAGATCGGGCTGAACGAGTCCACCATGAGCACCAAGATCAACAGCGGCGCATGGACGGCGGACGACCTGCGGGCGCTGGATCGGCAGCTGCGCTTCAGCGCGGAGGAACTGGCCCGGTTCGTACGGGCATAAAAACAGCCGCCAGAGGGCGGCAGAAAGGAGCAGCTATGAGCAATCTGAAATGGCGGCGCCTGAATCTGGCGCGGTCGGACGGGCATCCGCCTGTGGGGCAGATGTGTCTGCTGCGGATGCTGGTGACGCCTGGCGGCAAGCCCATGTATGTGGCGGGACGCTTCGGCACCAATCCGCGGGACTCTGTGGGCCGGAATCTGCGGTGGTTCCCCGGCTATGGTGGATCCAGCAATCCCGCCAGCTGGGCGCGGCAGTATGCCGACGTGCAGTGGGCAGCGTTCAACACTCCGGAGGGAGGTGAGTTGGATGGGTGACTGGGTCTTATACGCGGCGGCGATCGTGGGCGCGTGGTCGATGGCGGAAGCCGTCATGCGGCTGGTGGACGTGCTGGACAAAAAGAAAGACCGCCTTTCGGCTGGCACCGAAAAGCGGTCATGCAGAAGTAATTCTGCCGATTGAGAACACTAACATTGTAGCAGAAATTACCTGAACTGGCAAGGGGGTATTTGCAAAAATGGCAGAAAATTTAGAGCGTCCGGCGTACTGGGCGGTGATCCCGGCCGACGTGCGCTATGACGACGACCTCCCCGCCAACGCCAAGCTGCTCTACGGCGAGATCACGGCCCTGTGCAACAACGAGGGCTACTGCTGGGCCTCCAACGAGTACTTTGCCCAGCTGTTCGGCTGGGCCACCAAGTCGGTGACCCGGCTGGTCTCCGCCCTGCGGGACGCCGGTCATATCGAGGTGGAGATGGCGCCCTGCGGCGGCGGGACTGAGCGGCGCATCTACGCCGGTGTGGCTGTGGGGGGTGTCCGCAAAATTGCGGAGGGGGTGTCCGCAAAATTGCGGAGGGGGTCTCCGCAAAATTGCGGAGTCTATAATATGTTGAATAATACAGTGAATAATACCCCCCTTACCCCCCAAGGGGGAAAAGGCCGGAAAAAGGCGGAATGGGAGCCGGAACGGTTCGAGGGTCTGTGGGAATTCTACCCCGTGATCCAGAAGGCGGACGGCACCTCCACCAGCAAAGGCGACAAGGGCGACGCTCGCCGCGCCTGGAACGCGCTGAAGCCCTCTCCGGAGCTGATCCGCGACATGGGCGTGTGGCTGAGGCTGAAGCTGCGGTATGATGAGCAGTACGCCAGGGGCTACGGCGTCAAGACCGTGTCCGTTTGGCTCAACAGCATCCGCCGCAACGGCGGCGTGCTGGAGATGCCGGAGGTGCCGCAGGCGACGCAGACGGCCAAGGGCCCCACCGACGACGAAAAGCCGCGATTCCGGCTGGGGGGTGACGGATGTCTGATGTGAAGATGTCCGCCCAGCTCTGGCTGGAGGCGGAGAACGCCGTCATCGGCGCGCTGCTGCTGGACGAACGGTTGGCGCCATCTATTCTGGCGGCGGTGGATGTGGCGGACATTGGCGATGCTGCCAACCGCAGGATCTATCAGGCGGCTCGTGCGCTGTTGCTGGAGGACAAGCCGATAGACCCGGTGACGCTCCGGAACCAGCTGGGGGCGGAGTATACTGATCGGTTGATGAAGCTGATGGAGGTCGTGCCCACCACCGCCAACTGGAGGGAGTATGCCGCCATTATGCACGAGCAGGCCGTTTTGACACGCATCCGGGACATGGCCCACGACCTGATGGCAGAGCCCACACTGGAGGGCTGCCGGGGCAAGATCGCCGCACTGGGTGAGATGCTATCGGCAGGGCGCGGCATTGAGGCGTGGACAATGGCGGACGCCTACCGCTACTTCATGTCGACACAGGACACCGACGAGAAGGTGGAGTACGTCAGCTACGGCATTCGGGAGATCGACGAGAGTACATACACCGAGGCCGGTGACGTCATCATCATCGGCGGCGAGCCCTCCAGCGGCAAGACGCTGCTGGCGCTGCAGATGGCTTATCACATGGCCAAGCGCTACAAGGTGGGCTTTTTCAGCCTGGAGACCAAGCCCAAGAAGCTGGCCGTGCGTCTGGTGTCCGGCGCTATCGACGTGGACTTTACGGCCATCAAGCGGTACCAGCTGCGGGAGAGCGACTGGCAGCGGGTGGCCGAGGGCGGACAGGACTTTACGAGCCGCAATCTGGTGCTTCTTCGGGGCGGCGGCATGACCGCCTCTCAGATTCAGGCTATCAGCAGGTCCTATGGCTTCGACATCGTCTTTGTGGACTATGTCCAGCTGATCGTGCCGGAGACGGATCCCCGGCTGGGGCAGACGCAGGCCATGGCGGCGGTGAGCCGATCCATGCACATGTTCGCCCAGTCCAGCGGCACACTGGTGGTGGAGCTGGCGCAGCTGTCCCGCCCGGATAAGCAGTCCAAGTGGCGGGAGCCGACCATGCACGACCTGAAGGAGACCGGCCAGCTGGAGCAGGACGCCGACATCATCCTGCTGCTGTACAGGCCCAAGCCGGGAACGGAGATCGACGGCGTGGAGGTGGACCCGGAGGAATCCCGCATCCTGAAGCTGGCCAAGCAGAAGGAAGGTCCGCTGAAAAGCTGGCTGATGCACTTCGACGGTGCCAAGCAGCGGATGGCCATTATGGCCGGGCCGAACGGCCAGGCCGTCATGCGGCACTTTGCCGAGAAGGCCAAGGCGAAGAAGGCCAAGGACGCCGGGAAGCGCACGGACCCCGTTCCCGGTCAGGTCAAGCTGACAGAGATCAAAGACGACGGTGACATGCCGTTTTGAGGAGGTAGCCGATGAAAGTTGGCGACAAGATCATGTTTGTGCCGTATGTCTGCGGGGCGGGCGTGACGGGCGAGATCAAGAGCAAGCCCGTGCCGGGCCTGGTGGAATGGGTCCACCCGGAGGGGCGCTTCGCCGTGGTGGTGCGGCGCACAAAACATTACGAGTACCGGGAGAGCGTCAGGCTCTCTCAGGCGGAAAGAAGGATGATGCTGAATGAGAACAATTGCGATCATGAACCTGAAGGGCGGCGTGGGCAAGACGGTCACGGCCCTCAATTTGGCCGACGTGCTGCGGCGGGCCGGTAAACGGGTGGTGCTGGTGGACTGCGACGGGCAGGCCAATCTGACGGAATTTTACTTGCAGGAAGCGGCGCTGGACGCGCTGGAGGACGGCGGCATTACGGTGACCGACCTGCTGATGGGCGGCGCCGAGCCGCTGTGGAGCGACAACGTGATCCCGCTGGGCAGCGACGGTCTGGTGTCGCTGCTGCCGGCGGACTCGTCCCTGTATATGATGGACATCGCCGCCATTAAGACGGGCACAAGCGTCTCGCTCAAGCCTTTGCAGGACTTCCGGGACGCGGCGGCGGAGGATGGCGTGGACTACATGATCTTCGACTGCCCGCCCGGCTTCAGCGCCGGCAGCGTGGCCGCCCTGAACGCCGCGGAGGGCGTGGTGGTCACCACCAAGGTGGACGGCTTCTCTCTGCGGGGCGTGGGCAAGCTGCGGGCGCAGCTGCGCTCCATGCGGACGGCGGGCAGCGACGCCATTGACGGCGTGCTGATCACCCAGTGGCGAAAAGATAACGCCGTGCTGACGGGTGAGCAGGTGCTGCGGAGCGCACGGGGGTTGAAGGTGTTCGACACGGTGATCCGGTGGTCGAGCCCCGTAGACGGCTCCACCATGGCTCAGCAGCCGCTGGACGAGTACAGTCCCCGCAGCAACGCCGCGCAGGACTACCGGGCGTGGGTAAAGGAGTATCTGGGCGAGGAGGTGACGGGCTGATGGCGGACTACATTGATCGCGAGAAGCTGCTTGATGATCTCTCCGCTGCCGTAGATCATCGCGGAATGGGCGAGATCATCGGACAGACGCTGACGCGGTACGTTAAGCGCCAGCCTTCCGCCGATGTGTCGCAAGTAGTGCGGTGCAGGGACTGCAAATTCATGGTTCCGGGCGATCTTTTCTATGCTGGCAAGCCCTACGTTGTCGGACTCAAGTGCGATCTCCGTGACGATTACAGCATCCGTGAAGACGATTACTGCAGCCGAGGGGTTCGCAGAGGAGGTGAGGGCTGATGGCTGATTTCGTGAGCCGCAGCAAAGTGGAATTTGAGCTGTGCGGCGGCAACCTGCCGGAGAAGTACAAGGCCTTTGTCCGGCGTGTTCTTAGCGACAAGAACCTCATTCCTTCTGCCGATGTGGCGCAAGTAGTGCGGTGCAGAGACTGCAAATTCAACAGCGGTGCAAAGAAATGCTTGAATCCAGACAGCTTTTTTGTCGTTCCATCAGATGACGACTTCTGCTCTTACGGTGAGTTGATGGACGGAGGTGATCCGGATGGCCGGTAAAGCCTCGAAAAAGTTTGATCTGGGCGAGCTGACCCGGGCGCTGGCGGGGGATGTTCCCGATCCGGAAACGGAGGGCCGCGACCAGATCGAGTACATCGACATCGACCTCATCGACAGCGATCCCGGCAACTTCTACGAGCTGAGGGACATCCCCGATCTGGCCGGCGACATCGAGACGGTGGGCCTGCAGCAGCCGCTGCTGGTGCGACCCGGCGATGACGGCCATGTGGTGCTGATCTCCGGCCACCGGCGCAGGGCGGCGCTGCAGCTGCTGGTGGACGAGGGCAAGGAGCAGTTCCGGCAGGTGCCGTGCCTCCGCAAGACCGGCGGGAACGCCCTGGTCTACGAGATGCAGCTGATCTTTGCCAACGCCCACACCCGCGTGCTGACCAACGCGGAGATCGGCAAGCAGGCCGCGCGGCTGGAGGAGATCTTCTATCAGCTGAAGGAGCAGGGCTACGAGTTCCCCGGCCGCATGATCGACCATGTGGCGGAGGCCTGCAACATCAAGCGGGCCAAGCTGGGGCGGATCAAGAAGATCGAAGCCCATTTGGCTCCCTGCTATAAGCCCCTGTGGGACGCCGGCGACCTGCCGGAGGACACCGCCGACGCGCTGGCTGGTCTGTCCCAGGACGTGCAGGAGCGGATCAAGCGGGTCTGCCCCAAGAAAACGCCCACGGCTAACGCCATCCGCGCCATGGGCGAGCGGCTGAAGTCCGCCCAGTACGGCTACTTCATGCCGGACTTCCGGTGCCCCGACGGCGGGGCATGCGCTCATCAGGACAAGTTTTTCCGGCACGATCTGACGTGCGATAGTTGGGAGCGCTGCGACGGTGCAAAATGCTGCGTAGAATGTAACGATGGTGGCGCGCATAAGCCGGGCGGCATGTATTACGGCGCGGCGTGCGCGGAGATGTGCGCCAAGGCCCGCGCCGTCTACGAGAAGGCCAAAGCCGAGAAGAAGGACAGCGAGGAGCGGGAGGCCACCAAAGCCCGCAGCAAGGCCGCGCAGAAGGCCATGGCGGACGCGGCGCGGATCGTCCGGGCCACCGACGCGGCGGGGCTGGACGACGACACGAAGCTGGAGTCCACCTATCCGTCCCTGTCCAAAATCGGAACGCTGCGGAAAATCGCGCAGGGTGACATCCCTGAGGCCATGAGCAACTGCGTGCTGGGCGAGATCATCCCGTGCTGGACAAAGGATTTGACCAACATGGCCCAGACGCTGCACTGCTCCACCGACTACTTGCTGGGGCTGACGGATCAGCTGCGGCCCGCGGCGGCGGAGCCGGGCCAGATGGTACTGGCGGCGTGGATGCCCGGCGGTCTGACGCCGCCTGAGGAATGTGAGGTCGTCGCCGATGTAGATCCCGGCGACGGTGGGAAGCCTGCACGCTGCTTCCTGCGCTGGCTGGGCGGCGCGTGGATGTTCAAAAATCTGGATAAGAAGATCGGCATGACAGTAATCCGGTGGCTGCGGCTGCCGGAGATGGAAAAGGAGGAGAGCGATGACGGCGATTGATTTGACCCGCGGCCAGTGCGCCGCACTGGCCAACTTCCTGCGGCGGACGGTGGATCGCGGCATGGACAGCGGCTACGACGAGATCGAGCTGCTGGTTCTGGCCCAGCGGGCCCTGCGGAACGCCGCCAAGACCGTGGGCGACAGCCCGAAGGAGCTGCCCAACGTGATCGCGTGTGATGTGCCCAAGTCGGGCACGACGGAAGGGGGGGGTGACGTGAGCGCTGCGCGTGAGACCGCCCGACCCTCCAGCGCGTCGGAGGCGGCGCGGTTCAAGCGGGACACCGCCGACCGGCTGGTGGCCTATCGCTCCAGTCAGGGGCTGGGCTGCTTGGGCAAGTTGGAACGGGCATGCGGCATTCCTGCCACCACGCTGCGCGGCATGTGTCAGCGGCAGAAATATCCCGTAGGCATGTGGCGGCAGGTGGCCGCCGCGCTGGATGAGCTGGAAGGAGGAAGTGAAGATGGCAGACAGAGTGAATAGCCTGCTGGCAGACTTGAAGCGGCTGAAGGTGGAGGCCGGCTCACTGGCCTGCATGGGCTGCGGACGCGAGCATAGCTGCGGCGTCCACGGCTGCGCCGTTCTGCGGGAGGCCGCCGACGTGCTCCAGGAGTACATTGACCGCTGCAAGCGCTACGCCGACGAGATCATGGCGTTACGGGAGAAACAGCAGTGGATCTCCGTGACGGAGCGCCTGCCGAAGGACGAGAAACCTGTACTGACGTTTGTTGGATACGCGGATACAATGCATGGATTTATCACCGTGTCTACCTATTTCGCGCTTGACCCATCGCCGCACTGGCAGTGGGATGGCTTGGTTGCGGACAGGGCGCAGAAAACGTTGTATTGGATGCCCCTTCCGCCCGCACCGGAGGTGAACTGCGATGGGTAAACAAAGCGGCTTCCTGCGGAAGCTGCAGGAGAACCAGCGGCAGAACATGCACCTGCAGCGGCTGTTCACCATCCAGCAGTGCGAGGACATGGCGCTGATCACGCTGGGCCAGGACTTCGGCTTTGGTGAGAAGCGGGCCACGGAGTTTCTGGAAAAGTTTCGTGAGACCTTCGAGGCCTATGCCTCCCTGTGTCTGGAGAACGCCAAGGGCGACGCGAATATGGACTATACCAAGGGCTGCATCGACCGGGAGCTGGCGCGCATCATGGGCAGCGCCTTCCAGCCCTGGGAGGTGCGGTATCCGGAGAAAGTGTTTGGTGGAAAATGATCACTTTGGAAGTTGAGAACTACTGTCACAGGTGCCAGAGGTTCATGCCGACGGTGCAGTTTGTGCCAATGCTGCAATGTGTTCCTCTGTTCGGCGAGGTGGCGGGCCATGTTGACAACTGCGCTGTAATCTGCAGGTATCGCGACACCTGCCGGGCCATCGAGCAGGTGATCCGGTCGGAGATCGCGGCAAAGGAGGGTGAGGGATGACCCGAAAACGCTTTGTGAAGAAAATGATGGCTCTCGGCTGGAGCCGGAACGCCGCCAACAAGCTGGCCTATCTGTGCCGAAACGACAGGATGGACGGGTTTCTAGCCGTGCGGAAGGCTGTCATGGCCGAGGTATTGCTGCGGCTGGGTATAGTGCGGCGAAGGAGGGACGAGGAATGACCCGAAAACGATACGTTAAGCTGCTGATGGCGTGTGGTTATAGTCGGAATCTGGCGCAGGCCCGGGCGGCCAGCGACCTTCTCAAATATGGCAGCTATGCCCGCGCATTTGCGGCTGCGGAGCCGCACCTTAGAGTCAGAGCCGCGCTCCGCGACCAGTACGCCAGGTCTGTAGCCGCGTGGCGGCAGCTTGGCCGCACGGCTCGGGACATTATAGACGCACTGTCAGCGGTCGGAGATAGCCGCGAGGTGGCCCATGAGTGAGGGCCTGCGCCTGTGCGTGGTGACGCAGCGGGCGGGCCCGCTGACCAAGACCTACAGCACCGACAGATTTCGTTACGTGAGGAGGGCGGCCCGGCAGCAATGCCGCGGTTCGCCCGACTCGGGCCCCGCGAACTGGAACAAGCCGGCGCAAAAGCTGGAATTATACCTCGCCCTGTTCGGGTTCTCCGGCGCCCACTACGTGCTGACGTTCCGGGATGAGGATCTTCCGCAGGACTTTGACGGCGTCAAGCGATGCCTGAGGAACTTCGTCAGGCGCGTGCACCGACGATATCCAGAGGTGAGGCGGTATGTGTATGCTGTGGAGGCGGGCCATGAGCGCGGCCGCTGGCATATTCATTTCGTGGTCGACGAACAGGAGCTGCCGCTGGAGGCGGTGACAGAACTCTGGCGGTACGGCTTCGTCAATCCGGGCTATCATGAATATCCGGTGTTGTGCCATGACGAAGGATATTTTAGACTGGCTAGGTATCTGTGCAAGTCGGACAGGATGAGGCCGCTGGGCAAGCACCCATGGGGCGTTGCCGCAGGGATGAAGAAGATGATCCCGCCGCCGACAACGAAGGTACAGACTCGGCTACCGGGCATTCCGAAGGACGCGTTCTGGAGAAGCGTCGATGCTGCGCCGGTGCGCGAAGTGAACGGGAGGCAAACCAGTCCGCTGATGGAGTATCGCGACTGGATCGCCGCACCCAAGCCGGGAACGTACCAGTTTCTGGAAACTGACGCGAAAACGTAAGCGCTTATTATTAAATTAAAGATTTATAAATTATACTTCTATTGTTAGTAATTACTTGTAACGCTATGACTTATTTGTGACCATAGCGAGAAAAAGGGGTGAAAGGTCTTGCGAGTTACGTCGCAGTATGGTAAACTTGATGTAGATAGCCGGGGGTTCGTCACTTGCCCAAGATGTCGGAACCCGCGGTTCGCGAGGGTGAGACGGGACACCAGCGCGGATAACTTTCCGGCGTACTGTTCCCGATGCAAAACGGAGATCCTCCTGCATATCGAGTGTAAGACCAGAGCGTTTAACGCCAGAGTCCTGAACTGAGCCATGATGGCTTGTGTTCGGATTCTGGCGTTTTTGTTTTGCTCGGAGGTGGGTCATGGGCTTTGACTATTCCAGCCGCAACAAGCGGTGGCAGGCCGTCCGGAAGCTGGCGCTGAAACGTGACGGGTACCTGTGCCGGGAGTCGGCGCGATACGGCAAGATCGTCGAGGCCAACGTGGTACATCACGTCTGGCCCGCGGAGGACTATCCGGAGTACGCCTACGAGCTGTGGAACCTGCTGTCGCTGTGTCAGGCTCAGCACGACGCGATGCACGATCGCGTCACGCGGGCGCTGACGCCTCTCGGCGAGCGCTGGCGGCGGAGGGTGCCCCCCCCTCCTTCGCTCCGCGCTGACATCGCCC
>ERZ1034855.186-NODE-186-length-33841-cov-32.571894_pt1 | contig 33841 bp, 64 predicted proteins | sample MGYA00520699_ERZ1034855 | MGnify/ENA primary metagenome ERZ1034855 (study PRJEB33766, sample SAMN09781730) | gut metagenome | biome: gut microbiome | host: Homo sapiens | place: Madagascar | study: EMG produced TPA metagenomics assembly of the PRJNA485056 data...
CCAGATGTGATAAATACGGCAGACTGACTATAAAATGGTACGATACGGAAATTGCCGATGCAAACAGGGTAACCATAAAATCCACCAACGGTTTTACCCCTAATCTGGATGATGTAGTGATAACCGGTGTACAGGTAACAGAGTATCTGGAATCCACATCTACGGACGAAGAAGCAAGTTCGTATTTGTACGGAGAAGAAGGATATGTTCTGAAGATTAGCGAAAACAAACTGATTCCGCAAGGAACCGGACAAGTTGTTGCAAACATGATCGGCGAAAAATGCGTTGGTATGTCTTTCCGACCGTTTGAAACGGAATGTTTGACGGATATAGTTCTTGAAGCCGGTGATGCTGTCCTGATTACTGACCGGAAAGGAAATAAGTATAAGAGTTTTTTGACAAATGTCATGCTGCAACCGGGATCGTTTGAACAGATTTCCTGTAATGCCGAAAGTGCGGCCCGGAATAGTTCAAAGACTTATTCACTTGTAACGCAAGCTGCTGTGGATGCAAGAAAATCCGTTTGGAGAGAGCGGACTACCCGAGAACAGGCACTACAAGAGTTTAAAGACCGGATGGATAATTCCACCGGTGTTTACACCACAGTCCAGACTCAGCAGGATGGAAGCCAGATATTTTATTTGCATGATAAACCCACACTTGAGGAATCGAAGGCTGTATGGAAGATGACCGCAGAAGCATGGGGCGTTTCAACAGATGGCGGGCAAACATGGAACGGTGGAATGACCGTTGATGGAGATACGATTGTAAGAATTTTGAACGCTGTCGGTGTTAATGCTGACTGGATTAATGCCGGAGCGATCACGGTAACAGACACAGACGGAAGTATCATTTTCTCCGTGGATATGGATACAAAGTCCGTATATCTCGACGGAAGTGTTCAAATTGGTGGAGGGAAATCCCTTAATCAGACATTTGCAAACTATCTTCAAGAAAGCAAGGACTATTCAGACGGAAAACTATCTGATTACGCTGAAACGGTCACTGGATCATTGGGAGAACTGCAAGACCAGATAGATGGTCAGATTGAGACTTTCTATTACGATTATGAACCTACGCTTCAGAACAAACCTGCATCAGACTGGACAAGTGCGACGGAAAGAAAGAAGCATATCGGTGACTTGTTCTTCAACAAAACGACTGGTTATGCATATCGTTTCATGCAGGATGAAGCAACGTGGGGTTGGATATTAGTACAAGATACCGATATCACGAAAGCAATGAAAGCTGCCGAGAACGCACAGGACACCGCAGACCATAAGCGCAGAGTGTTTGTGACAAAGCCACAGCCACCTTACGATATCGGTGATTTGTGGTCACAGGGAGAAGATGAAGGCGGAGATATCCTTACCTGTACAGTTTCAAGGGCAAAGGGAGCATCTTATGTTCAATCAGACTGGCAGAAACTAAACAAATATACGGATGATACAAAAGCAGAAGAAGCCCTCGAAGTTGCATCCTTGGCTAGAAACATGACGATGCAGCTTGACAACGACTATCAGGGCATCCCGGTTGACAGTGACGGAAACTACACGGAGTTCCCGGAGTGCACCACAACAGCGACCGTCATGTACGGCACACAGGATATCACGGATAACTGTACGTACACGATTACGACGTCCCAGAACATACAGGGAAACTGGAATAAGGAAACTAAGACATACACTGTGACCGGGCTGACCACAGACAGCGGATGGGTGAACATCAAGGCGGCATATCTGAATAACCTTGTCGTATCGAAACAGTTCTCACTTGCGAAACAGTACGCCGGGCCGCAGGGACTCCCGGGTATCGGAACAGATGGAAAGACAACGTATCTGCATATCCAGTACGCACCGGTACAGAACCCGACAGCGGCGCAGATGAGCAAGACACCAAACAAGTACATCGGAACTTATACGGATTTTTCCGGCGTTGACAGTACAGACCCGACGAAATACACATGGGCGAAATTCGAGGGTGACCAGGGTGCACAGGGACCGAAGGGAGCGGATGGCAAGTCATCTTACACGTGGATGAAATACGCTACAAGACCCGACGGCCTTGACATGTCAGACAACCCGGATTATGTGCCGCTGCTAGACAGCGCTGGCAGTCCGATTCTGGACAGTGCCGGAGAGCAGATATATACAGTGACGCAAGCGACTTATATCGGCATTGCAACAAATAAGGACACGGCTACAGAAAGCACTAATCCGGCAGACTACGCATGGAGCCGGTTCCGTGGTGTTGACGGAAGAGATGGTTCAGACGGACTGCCAGGAATACCAGGCGAAGACGGAAGAACACCATATGTGCATTTTGCTTATGCCAACAGTGAGGATGGAAAAGTTGATTTTTCCGTTGATGACAGCACAGACAAAATCTATATCGGACAATATACCGATTATACAGTGCCAGACAGTACAGACCCGACAAAGTATGCTTGGACAAAAATCAAAGGCGAGCAGGGAAATGCCGGAAGGACTTACTTCTTTCAAAGTAATGCAGATGTCTTGCTTATGGGAGCAGATAAGAAGATAACACCGGCGCCGCTTATTGTAGATTCTTTCTACAGGGATGGAAACGGCGAGGTCGCACAGTCACAAAAAGGTTGGTGGAAACTGGAAAAGTCCACTGACAACGGCGCTACATGGGCAGCACTCACGGTATCACAGACTGCGGCACTTGACCGGTTGAGTATCAATGTCAATAACCTGTCACTCAATGCACATGACATGCTCAAGGTTTCACTGTATTTTGACCAGTCGAAAACGAAGCTTGCGGACTATCAGACGTTTTCCGTGGCGGTTGATGTAGCATCACTGACACAGGAACAGATAGTTGATATCCTGTCGGACGATGGGAAGTTTAAGGGATTGTACTACGAAAAGGATGAAAGTGGAAACCAGACGCTGTATATCTCGTTCAACGCCGCAAAAGGTGGAACGCTTGCACTCGGTGGTAAGAACAATGGTAACGGTCAGTTGAAGATATACGATGATGACGGATACGAAGTCCTCCGATTAACCAATGGCGGATTAGCGTTAAACAGTGCTGATAATGACGCTATAACAATAATGAAAATCCTAAGAAGCGGCATGTATTTCTATGATTCTACTGGAAAAAGCAGAAAGATGCTTCTCAACACATCAGGCATGGCATTGTACACGAATTATACTGATGGAAATAATTATAAAGCACTCCGCTTTGGCAAGTATGGACTATATGCGGTAAAAAAAGATTCTAGTAGTGTTGAAGAATTATGGATGGAAGGGACAGACCACACGTGGGATGGCTATATCATCCGGTATCTGGAAAATGCTGTCCGTATAAATGCGAATGCTGTATATACTGACGGTTGTTCGATGGGTAAAAATTTGACAACGAGTGGAACCCTTTCTGTTGGTGGGGCCCTTACGTTCTATGACTTAGAGAATCAAACAAAAGCATCCGGGAAAGTTAAAAGGCAACCAATAGCATCCGTATCAGCTGATACTAACCGTGTGGCTTACTTAACATCAGACTATCATGCAAATGGATACGCAACCGGTTCTGAGCACTCTAACCACCGCCTTGGCGTGAGGGCACAGTGGGGCAGCAGTGCGTATACAACGTACTATATCTACACCAACGTGACTTCTTCCGACATCCGTCTAAAAGAAAACGTCAAAAACAGCGAAACAGACGCACTTGAAACGGTCAATCAGATGAAAGTCCGCCAGTTTGACTGGAAAGAGCAGATGGGCGGATGGCATCAGAACATCGGTTTTGTGGCGGACGAACTGGAAGAAATCGACCCGAATCTGGCGCTAGGTGGCGGATATGACGAAAACGGCGAGATGGATATTAAGCAGATTAACAGTCCGTATCTTCTCAACTACGCTATTAAAGCCATACAGGAACTCAGTGCAAAGGTTGACGAGCAAGAGAAACGTATCAAGGAATTAGAAAGGAGATTACAGTAATGGGAAAATTTAATGAGTATTCACAGAAAGCAACACCGGCGGACAACGACACACTGATGATTTATGATGCAACATCAAAGGCGAACAAGCTTTCACCGTTCAGTGGAATCTGGAACTGGATTGTGGGGAAACTGACCAATGCGGTCATCAGCAACTTGGAAACACAGAACAAGAGCGTGGTGGGTGCGCTTAATGAACTAAATAGTAACCGGCTCAGAGAGTATAACTGGCGTGCGTATGACGATATTATCAGTGCCATGAACGCTGAGAAAGAAGCTATTATGATACAAGGCTCAAGCGTCTTTGCGGCAACAACGAATGGAGGACACCCATATATGATCATATTGTCCGTTCCAGAATCAAGAGATGCCATTGGCGTATATGTTGACTATTTTAAGCCGACCGTCACTGCATTTCGGTACAAAAATGATTCGTTCGAGATTATCATATAAAAAGAAATTCTCCTCTTCCCATTTAATTGATTAAAAATTTCATAAAAAGGCTACCATGGTGATGTGCTAAGTGTTATAATACGAGCAAAACATTATAACAAAAAAAGGAGTTGAACTCCCACCTACCAAGTAAAAAGTTCAACTCCAAGCACCACAAAGGGTACGGTATTATTATAACACGATACCCTCCCTTTGTGTACCCAAAAGGAGGGCTTTTTTATGGAAAATTTCGCAACTGAGTTTATGACGAAACTGGATGGGAAGCTGACACCAGAGCAGATGAAAACCGTGCTGATGGAGTTGGAAATGTTTTCAGCAAATTTTGACATTGAGAAGAAATCCACAGAAATCGTGCCGTATCAAGACTGCATACCGGAATGCTACAAGGTCTATCTGGTGTCCAAAAAGATTGAGGGCATGTCCCCACAGTCATTGAGAACGTACAAGTGCAACCTTGACGACTTCTTCCAGACGGTCAACAAACCGCTGAACCAGATAACCACAAATGATATCCGTGTGTACCTGTTCGGATTGTCGGCAAAAGGCAACACCAACCGGACGATTGACGGAAAACGTCTTATCATCCACACGTTTCTGGACTGGTGCGTGAAGGAAGAGTATCTTGTAAAGAATCCGTGTAGCCGAATAAATCCAATCAAGTTTGAAGCAAAGCCACGTGAGCCGCTGTCTGATATCGAACTGGAATTAGTCCGTGACGCTTGCAAGGACTATCGGGAAAAAGCCCTTGTGGAGTTGTTCTACAGCACCGGATGCCGTGTTTCGGAAATGGTGATTCTGAAGAAAGCCGACATTGACTTTCACACAAAGGAAGTCCACCTGTTCGGAAAAGGCAGTAAGCACCGGATATCGTACATTAATGCCAGAGCAGAAGTGGCTCTGAAGAAATACTGGCTCAGCCGCAAAGGTGATTCTGACAGCGTGATATCCACCGTCCGTCAGCCGTATCGGGGCATCACAAAAACACAGATTGAGCAGATAGTCCGGCAAATTGGCGAACGTTCCGGTATCGGCAGAAACTTATACCCACATCTGATAAGGCACACAACAGCGAGCATGGCGCTCGAGCGGGGAATGAACGTCACCGACCTACAAAAGATGCTCGGACACGAAAAGCTTGACACCACTATGATTTACGCAAAAGTAGCACAGGAATCTGTACGCTACAGCCACCATAAATATGTTTCATAAAGGAGTTGATAGAATTGGAGATTAAAGGAATCGACGCATCATCTAATCAGGGGAAACCAGACTGGGCGAAAGTTGCTAAATCCGGTATTAAATTCGCAATCCTGAGAGTGCATCAGAGGGCCGGTATTGACAGTTCATTCGAGTACAACTACAAGGGATGCAAGAGCAACGGAATCCTTATCGGCGGATACAAGTATTCATACGCTTTGACACCGGCACAGGCCATTGACGAGGCGGAGGATGTGATTGCGGCGCTAAACGGACGTGGACTGGACTTTCCAGTGTTCTATGACCTTGAATGGTCTAATCAGCGGAAACTCGGCAAGCAGGCAGTCGAAAACATTGCAGTTGCATTTCTGACAAGGATGAAAAAAGCTGGTTACAAGGTCGGAATCTATTGTAATCTCGACTGGTACAACAACGTCCTGACTGACGCACTCAGGAAGTATGAGTGCTGGATTGCTCGTTATCCAGCAAATGATAACGGAACCGTCCAGACACGGCTGAAGCCGCCGGTTGGTGTAGGCTGGCAGTATTCCAGCAAAGGAAAAGTATCCGGAATCAGCGGAAATATTGATATGGATGTATTCTACAAGGACTATAGAGGAACGACACAGAAAGGAGAAACAAAAATGGTAAAAATCAGCAACTGCGGACATGACGAAAACGGAAGATATGCAGGTGGAAAAGCAGGAGATCAGACAGGGACGGAGTATCAGATCATGAACTGGTACAGCAGACCGTGGCTCTGTGTCCTGAGATTTGAAGATTCCAAAATCGCAGCCATGATTGCAGACATGGCAACAAAAGCAGCACAAAACAATCTTATCGGTTACGATCAGGGGACAGCCGGAAACAGTAATGACCGATACACATTCTGGCAGCACTTAAAGGCAAGCAACTATGATCCGGCGCAGATCACGGTAGCCTGTGAATCTGATTGCAGCGCAAGTACAGCCGCTATCGTAAAAGGTGCCGGATATCGTCTGAATAACGCAAAGCTCAAAGCAGTCAGCATCTATCTGACTACACGGAACATGAGGGCCGCAATGAAGGCTGCCGGCGCAAAAGTTCTGACAGATAGCAAGTATCTGACATCCGGCGACTATCTAAAGGCAGGAGATATCCTCCTGAATGATAATCACCATGTAGCTATCGCCGTTACCACCGGTGCAAAAGTAAGTACACCTTCAACCATACTTACCGGTATAGTCCAGGCAAGATTTCCGATTCTGCGAAAAGGCAGTTCCGGTACAGCCGTATCCATGCTTCAGGCGATGCTGGGCGTAGAAGTTGACGGGCAGTTCGGGAATGATACATATAATTCCCTCAAAGTTTTCCAGAAAAATGTTAAAGTGCCGGCAAACGGAACATGCGGTATTGATACCTGGAAGAAAGTGATTGAGCACATGAAAGCCAACACGAAATAATGTTCTGATTGATTTTTTCTTTAAAGCAGGTTATACTGTCAACAGACGCACTGGGATTGAACTTATGATGTATAGCACCCTGTGTGGCTAGCACAAGTTGATAGTGCAGACTGACTCCACCGTGCGTTAATGAAAGAGCTGTATGCCCCAATTCGGGGGCTGTTAGCAGCAGCACGAGTGGACAGGCAAAGAAGGAGTTGGGCCTAAAAACCCGACTCTTTTCTTACTCTTTAAGGTATTTCTGATATATCTGTTCTATTTCTCTTTTTCGGTTCTGTGATATTGAAACAATATCACCGGAGATCATTTTGATGTCAGATTTAATGTTTGCAATATAATCCATGTTTACGATATAGCTACGGTGGCACCGGACAAAACGACGATCCAGCACATTTTCTATCTCATGCAGACGGCGGTAAAAACCGTACTGATGTTTGCACACACAATGAATGATGCACATTTGACCACGGCTTTCTATGTATTCGATGTTTCGGAAGAAAACCCTGTAGAAATCACCTTTGAATTTTACAGTGAGCATCCGTTCTTCCAATCTTCCGAGTGTGGTATCAATTACGGAAAACACCCTTCCGTTTTCGTGACCCTTAATAACATACTGTGTTGCCCGAACATCAAAAGCGTCACGCATGTAACCGGTATGAGCAGTCCAGAACATCAGACTGCCGGAATAACCAGAGCCACGTAACTTATATGCTACATCAACACCATTTTCGCCGTCTTTTAAAATGATGTCCAACACGATCAAGTCAAACCATTCACCGTCTTTCACATCGTCCACAAGAGGGACACCGGAAGTGTATTCTGAAATCTGATACGAACGGTCTCCCTTTTTCTTCAAGAATGATTCAGCCCTTGATTTGAAATAATCAATATCAAGCTGATTATCGTCAAGTATTGCTATTCGCATTTATATCACACCCTTTTTTATTATGCGAAAACATGCTATTTATTCAATTTATCAATTTTTACGGCGAAATGTTGTAGAATTTACAATGTAGATAGTATTTATACAGATATTATACTACAGCAGTTTAACACTGTAAATGGGCTGAATTGCCGGAAAATAATCGAAGCTGCTCTCCTGTGTTAATAAAAGTGCTTAAAAATCCGGCAGTCAGTCCTAAAAAAAGAATAAAAAATGCTGGACAAAAGGTATGAGGTGTGGTATTGTTTCTTTACAACAAATTACGAAATGTAGAAACACTTATACAAAGGACGATTTAAAAACCTTATATCATTGAAACGATTGATGAGAATGTGCAAGGTTAATCATGTCTTTGTGTAGGTGTTTTTTTATATTTACGAGTAAAAGTGATTTTATTGTTGGATAAGTCCCTAACACGCTTTACTTACGAACAGGCAGGAAACGAAAGGTTTACCTGCCTATTATTAGTTGGGGAAGGAGGAACAATATCACATGAAATAAATTTAAATTTCCCTCTTGACTTATGTGGATACATATATTATTATATATTTGTGGATACAAAAGTTAGGAGGTGAAACACATGAGTCCACGTACAGGCAGACCTACAGATGACCCCAAGGTTCTGAATACAAGAGTGAGACTGTCGGAAGATGATATTGCAATGTTGGAATATTGTTGTGAAAAAACCGGCAAGAAAAAATCTGAAATCATCAGAGAGGGCATAAGAAAGGTCTATACAGAACTGAAATAACTGAAAATGGGTATCCGCTAGCCCTAGGAAAGTTGACGGATACCCTACCAAAACACGGTATACAAATTATAACACTGTATACCTCTTTTTGGCAAATATTTTTTTTATTATGGAGGTATATTTTATGAATAATATTATTAATAGCACATCCAACCAGACGCCTATCGAAATCGCACTTGGTATTGATGAAAATGGTTACACCACAGCCAGAGCACTGTACGAATTTCTGAGCGGTGAGAAAAGCAATTTTTCCAGATGGGCAAAAAAGAATATCGAAAATAACGAATATTTTGAAGAAAACGTTGACTGGTGGGGGTTCGTCACAGTGACGAACGGTAACGAATGCAGGGATTACCGTCTTACCACAGACTTTGCAAAACATCTCTCAATGGAAAGCCATTCGGCAAAAGGAAAGATTGCACGCCAGTATTTTCTCAAAGTCGAAGAAAAGTTGAAAGAAGCAGTACGCCGTACAGTCCCCATGACCATCCCAGAACAGATTCAGCTTCTGGCACAGGGAACTGTGGAACTGAACCAGAGAGTTGATGCCCTTGACGAAAAATTAGAGCGTTTCGAACTTGACTTGCCTGTTTTACCAATCGAAGCTGATCGCATTACTGAAGCCGTAAAGCATAAAGGAACCGCTGTTTTGGGAGGAAAAGATTCTAATGCGTATGCAGATCGTTCTATCCGGCAGAAAGTGTACAGCAACATTCATTCAAACCTGAGATACCAGTTTCAAGTGAAATCGTACAAATCTATTAAGAGAAATCAGGTTGACAAAGCTATTGACATTATCGGCAGATACGAGCCACCTGTATTTTTACAGAACGAAATCGACAGTGAAAACGCACAGCAGACATTGTTCTAGGGGTGATTTGATGAAACAAAAGACGAAAATACTCTTAATATTGATACTCACAGTCGCATTGATAAACACTAGCGCTTATTACATGCTTGTTGAGTTGCCAGACGTGCAGGAAAGCGCGCATCTGGAGAATGCCCGGGGGCATGCTTCAAGTGTATGCAGAGTGATCCATGCCAGCGAACTGGTGAAGCACACCAAGGGCATTGCTTGTAAAAGTATAATCTATTCTGCAATCACAGAGTTTTTGTTTGAGAACACGAAGGTTCTAATCTATATCTGGCAATTCCCGAGGGCAAATATCTTGTCGTAGTCCGTACTATTACATTAAGGTGGGAGTATAGTAAAAACAGAACAGATGTTTGGAGTAATATTTCCCACTAACCGAACATATATTATTGTATAAAGCTGATCGGGAGGTATGCTATATGGGCTATAAGGAAAAGATTATTGCACTTTTAGATAAAGTTAACGATGAATACATATTGAAAAGGGTTTACAAATTGTTGGTTTACCTCTATTTGAAAGAATAAGATAAAAAAGGGCCGGGGATAGTAATTCCCCGGCTCTGGCTTTACTGAAGTTTAATGATGGCTTTTTCGCCAGTCCACATATCTGTGGTATATTCCAATTCTATAGACTGTGCATTGATCGGAACTGCAAAGTATACATTAAAAGATACGTTTCTTCCAGGAGAAAGATTTGCGGTCATAAAATCGCTATCGTCAAGGCCATATTGCTCTTCGCAAGTCTGGTTATCTGCATAGCATGAGAAGTCATAAATACTTGCATAAGCATCTGATTTTCCAACGTTTTCAAACGTGAAAGATGCCATAACGTATTTCATTCCGTCCGCAGGTGTATTCATACCATACTCATTGTTATAATCTTGGAAATCAGTACTTGCATTGTTCAAAGTAACTTTTAAATTGTCAGTTTCAAAAGAACCCCCGACCGTAATTACGTTAGAACCATCATCACTATTTGCATTTTGAGAAGAATCTGCTGCGGCTACGTCCTGAAGCGGGCCGGACTGTTTTAAAATTGTCTGGTCTGATATTTTATAGGTTGCAATGCTTCCGCCATCGCCCCATGCAATACAATCTTCTCTATCTTGAGAGAAATCATAAATGTTGGTCTGGTTTGGAACGGCATTTCCCATAAATACATCTTCATAGATATAATTATAGTCAAACCAATCCTGCTGAGCCATTTCTTTGAATTTATTAAGCTTGTTGTTGAAAAAAGGGGTTGTTACATCACTTCCAGCATCTGCATTGACGATAGTTTCAATTCTCAGAAATTTAGATCCATCATAAGGCGTACATTCGCTTATCTGAAAATTCCCTCCATCACCTTCGATATCACTCAAAGATTTTTTTACATCATCCACACTTGCCATAGCTGAAATAGGTGTGCACAAAGTCAGGGATGCTATACCAATCGCATACAACCATTTTCTGTTGCTTTTCATACCCTAATCCTCCTTAGTAATTTTGCGTATATTATACCACCTAAACTCGAAATCGCATAGTAAAAATAAAAAAAGACCGGAGATTTTAACCTCCGGCCCTTTCTTTTTAATTATTTTCCAGTTCTGTAAGGATTTCCTGGAGCTGTTTCCAACGCTCTTCACTGAGTTTTGCGAACTTCACGAGAATTTTTTTGGCAAATTCATTGTCCCCGGTCATTACCGAATCGACGATAGCCTGCGCATCGCCATCGTCATCACTCTGGAACATGTTTCCGACTCCATTTACGAGCCAGTCGTAATTGACTTTGTAACTGGCACATATTAGTTTGATGTTCTTTTCGGATAGATCACGTTGACCGTTTTCAATCATGGACAATGCCGCTTGTTTAATTGCGAGTGTCTCTGCAAAGTCTTTCTGATTCTTTCCTAATTGTTTACGAAGAATCGAAACTCTTTCATTTATTGTTTCCAATGCTTATCCCTCCTTTCAATATTATAATATCACTAGAGTGATAAAAAGTCAATAAAAATGTAATATTACGCTTGACAAAATATTACACTGGTGATATATTATAATCACACAAGTGATACAGAAAGGAGTGAGAGGAATGACAGATGATAGACGAGAAGCGTTTAAAAAAATGGTAGAACGTTTTAATAATCTGCCGGAGAAAAAGCAGGATCAGCTGCTTTGGTACGGAAGAGCAATCATCGACACAGAAGAATGTGAAGCCAGCAAGAAAGAACATGCAACATTAAGAAGTGATTAAGAAAAGGAGAAACAATGGCATTTAAAGATGTTTCCAATTATTCAAACGAGGAAATCTGCGAGATGATTTACAACTTAAATGGTTGGAATTGGGACGAAAGAGTAGGAGAAAAACCAGATGGATTCGACCAGATGCCATGGTACAACATTCGCTGGTGGCACAGGCTGATAAAAAGAAAAACGAAGCACGATTACATACAGCCTGCTATGAGATATTTGCAAAAGAGGGTAACAATGAAAGAATTTTATTTCTATGCAAATGTAACTCACAGCAAGCGTATGACATCAGAGCAGTTTGAAAAATGGTGGAAAAAAGAAAAAAACTCTTTGTGGTTCGCTTTCCCTCATTGCTACCAAAAGGGCAACGAAAGCTATGAGTGTTGTAATCACATATGGTATTAGGAACATCCAGAAATCGCGTTTTTCTGTATATATTAATCCTACACCATCAAGTGTGATCGAATAACCATCGTAGTCAGCTTCGTTAAATTCTCCACTACGACCGCATTCGTGAAGCTCGATTAATCCATGGTTGAGTAAATAGGAAGCATATGGATTTCCTGTTTCATCGGATGTTCGACAGATTTTATGGCACTCATCAAAAGTTAGAAAGTTTTTCTTGTAAAGTGTTTTTAATAACTTATGAGATGTTTTTTCTAACATATAATCCCTCCTTTTCATAAGGAGAGTATACCACAGAAAGGAGAAACATGAATAACTTAACAGTAACAGAATATAAGAATATTCGAGTTCTTACCACGCAGCAGATTGCTGAAGCGTATGGAACTGATACGAAAATCATTTCAAAAAATTTCAGTAGAAACAAAGAAAGATACATTGAAGGTAAACACTTCATTTCCATTGAGGGCGAAGAAAAAAGAGAGTTTGTTAACCGTCGTCAAATTGACGATGGTTCAAAAAATGCTAAAACTCTTTACCTCTGGACAGAAAAAGGAGCATTCCTCCATGCGAAGTCATTGAACACCGACAGGGCGTGGGAAGTATATGACAGACTGGTGGATGAGTATTTCGAGAAACCGAAATTACCATTATGGACTATGGACGATAAAATCCAGATTCTTGCACAGGGAAACATCGAGCTTAAAGAAAAGATTGATGCTGTCAATGATGACTTGCAGGAGTTCAAAAGAGATATGCCATTACTTGCATTGGAATGTCAGAAAATCACAAAGGCAAAGAATCAGAAAGTAGTCCCGATTTTAGGTGGAAAGAATGCGCCGGCATACAAAGATAATTCATTACGTCAGCTCGTGTACAGTGACATTGATGCACAGCTCCGCAGAGAATTTGGTGTAAATACCTACAAGGCAATCAAAAGAAATCAGTGCGATGTAGCAATAAAAATCATAAACGAATATGAGCTGCCGATGTATTTGAAAGACCGCATTGATGATACAAATGCTCAGGGAAGTTTCTTATAAGAAAGAGAGAAGATTATGAAAAGTATTGAAAGTTATATGTTTTATGGCGATAACGCAGAAGTATTTCGGTCGCTTATAGGATTTAAAATCGTAGACATTCAATTCACACACACAAACGAAGAAAACGATGATGTAGTTATTCTTAAATGTGTTAATGAACATAACGTAGCAATAGATATTCTTTTTCAGGAAGACGTAGTATCCGTTACCGAACCGTATGCAGTCAATGAAGATTTGAGCCCTATTGAATCTAAACAGGAGAAAGAGGAAGACATTGTTCCGGTGATTGAGCAGGAAAATGCACAGGTGACAATGTAGGGAGGACGAGACAGTGGCAGAACAGTTTTCTACATTCAAAGAGGATTTAGAGAATATCGGCATCCACATTACGGACGAACAGTATTCAGACCTCTGTGAGATTAACCTGTTTATGAAAGGGATGCCAGATATTCCGGTTTACAACATCCTACTGATACTCAAAACGCTTGGATTAATTCCAACCAAAATACCAGATAAGGAAAGCAGTCAGAAGCGCGACTCCAATACCAAGGGATGTTTTGATAATGAATTTGAGAGAAAGTTTGGAAAAATCAAAAAGTGATTTCTTTGCTTTATCTTGTTTGGAAACATAGGAGTTTTTCCCTAAATCAGTCAAGTATATATTGGCTAAGTCAGTATTTACAAGACTTCGAGATTTAAGAGATTTCACGTAGTAGTTGTACGTCTGGTGATCGAGACCAGATAACTGTAATAGATCGTATTGATTCATGAAATCGTTGACAGCATTTTGAATCAAAAGACCAAGCAGGTCATTTTCATTTTGAATTAGCAAGTATTTATCTCCTTTCATTTTACTCGGCATGGCGGTGCCTGTAAATACATTATAGGTAGATAAGAAAAGAAAAACAATAGAAAGGAGCCGTATGAAAGCATCGAAAATTGAAATCCGTCAGGTAGACGGTGAAAAAGGAATCTTTACAGAAATCCTTGTAGACGGTCACAAACTTGAGGGAGTAAGAAGCTTCGAACTGAAGCAGGAGGTTGGAAACTCAATACCGATACTTTCCATTGATTTGAACGCTTTAGATTTATCAACGGATTTAAAACTGTTACAGGTGAACCAGAAGGGCATCGGAGAAATCGAAAGCATTAAATTCAAAGGACAGGAAATGCCAATTGAGTTTGGCACAAAAGAATAGGCTCCCATATTTCAGAGAGCCGTGAGGATTACTTGCTGAGGTTTTGCAGAATTGAACAATCGCTGGCACGATTACAACAACCTGTAAAACCGGCATATTTACATTTTAATCTTCCGTTAATAGATTTTGGACTCTTATCTTCTAAAGAAGAAACGGAAATTTGAGTAAATTCAACAAAATAATCCTTATTCTGTTTTATACAAAAGCCAGAATACACCATTAAACAAACACCTCCTTTTAAAAGGAGTATACCACAGAAAGGAGATGAGAACGTGAAAGAAAAAACAATTATCAAATTAAAGAGCGGAGATGTATTTGAAATTGATGGCTCTTATGGTGATCTTGTTAGACCATCTACATATCCAGATATGATTATATTGGAATTTGATAAGAATGGAGAAAGCCATTTGCTGAAAATTTGTTTAAATGATGTGCTCTATGTGGACACAATCACACAAAGCACATCCGATGATTAAGCGTGTGGTTGTTTTATTGCATTTACCTTGGCTAGTTTAATCGGTTCTTTTGACAAGATATTAAGAAATTCTTCACTGTATTCGTGGTACAGCATAATGATTTCTTTAGTATCAGAACCATCTTTAACAGATTTAGCAACAGCCAGATCATGAGCAATTTGGTTAATATCCATTGGTAACACCTCCCTTCAAGGGAGATTATACCACAAAAAAAGAGAGGGGAAAAAGAAAATGATTAAATGCGAAAAAGGAAACGTATCAATCAACGGTGCGGGAAATGAAGTCATCCATGATCTTTCGGAAATCGTATCTCGCACCTACAATTCCTTTTCCAAAGCGTTCGGAGAGGAAAAAACAAAACAGATGATTTTCAAGGCGGTAAACGCCGGGATGGGAGCGGACAAATGACAAAAGCAGAGAAATTTAACCTTTATGCTGATACCTTATACGGAATGTGCCGGAAAGCACAGGACACAGTTCCAGAAGCGTGTGTGTGCTTTGAATGTAAGGCTTTCAGCAGTGAAAAGTTGGGGACGTACCGTTCAGTATGCGTTGGTATCACGACAGCAGAGGGAAGCAGAAAGTATTACGACGTGTGTGAAGCGCTAAGCGACATGGAAGTAAACTTTGTGTCCGTAAAAGCAGTGCTGAATAACTTGTTACTTGATGCTCCGTGTCCATACTGCGAAAAGGAGGGAGAAGATTGATAGCTATAGAAAAAGAAAGCTCCGTGGATTTTACCCCGGAGACTGTTGAAGAAGAATATGCCATGCTGGCAGGCAGACTGAAAGCTGTCGAAGCTTTTCTTGATGCTTTAGACAGTGATTACGTAGACAAAAACGTTCTGGCTGCCATGTTAGGCATTTAGGTTGTAAGGTAGCCCCGGCGGTGCAGGAACACCAACCGGAGCACGTATCTAACTTAGCTTGAGTAAGTTAAATACAGGTTGATTATATCATACCTTCCTGTATTTGACAAATAAAAACACAGGAGGGCATTTTTAATGTCAAAAACCACGAAAGAAACTGGTAAACCACTTGCTTCTGAGATTATCGAAGATCTTGAGAAGGAAGCAAGAAACAAAGATCTGGCAATCATCGCTTTACTGACTACGGTGCTGGCAATGGGGTTGTTGGGGAAAGGAAAATAATGAGAACTTATTTAGAGGGTCTTGCAGTGTTCGGAGTTTCCGGTCTGGCAATCGTGTTCTTTGCAGTGTGCTGGGCCGTGACTGATCTGGATGCACTCACGATTCTGGCATTAGATTACATCTTAATGAGTACGGCTGGGATGGCAGTGATGCTGAAAATCAATGACTTCGTACACGACATTAAAAGGAAGGAAAAAGAGAACAGAAATGCAAGATTTAAACAGAGCAACATTAACCGGATTCGTAACTGATCCGGCAGAAGTCAAATTTAAGCCAAGGAAGGGCAAAAGCTTTCTAGTCGTCAGAAGTGACCGGTTCAGCGGAACCCCTGATGATATCATCGTGGAAATCCCGAACAGACTCAAAGGTACATTCCGGGAATGGAACTGGATAAGGGTTTCGGGAAGAATCCGTTCCAAGTGGATCAGAGCGGATCGCCAAGAGAAAAAGTACATGTATCTGGAGGCATATGATGTCAGCACAGAAGGAACGCTTCTTGTGAATACGGTAGAAATGACTGCAAATATTTGCAAGAAGCCGGTGCTGAGAAAAACGCCATTAGGAAAAACAATCTGCGAAGTTTGTGTGGCAATCAATGGATACAGGCGGTCAGAATACATCTCCTGTATTTGTTGGAGAGACCTAGCAGTGAAAGCTTCTGAATGGAAAGTAGGGACAAAAGTTAGATTGAAGGGGCGTATGCAGAGCCGTGACTATTGGAAGAAGCAGCCAGATGGTTCTTATGTCAAAAAAACAGCATACGAAGTTTCAATAATAGAGATGGAGGAAATCAAAGATGAAAAAGGTAACTTTGAAAAAACTGAGCGTTGAAAACTATAAGAAATTTGAAGCAAGAGAATTTGATTTCTCAGGAAGAACAGAAGTTTCTGGAAGAAACAGACAGGGTAAAACTTCTTTGATGGACGCATATTTTGATGTTCTGACCGGAAAGCTGGCAGACGGAACACTCCCAAACAACATCCGCCGGAAGGTTGACGGTGAAGAAGTTGACGATCCGGTAGTGAGAGAACTGGTTATTGACGTTGACGGAACGGAGTACGTTATCCAGAAAAAGACCAAGAAGGGAAAATCATCCAATACGGTTGAATATTACGTCAATGGAATTAAGCGGAACAAAACCGAGTATATGGAGCTTCTTAAGAGGATTGCCGATCCGGACACGATTGCCATGTGCAGCAACGCCAGAGTGTTTTTGAATGAAATCCAGAAAGCAACAGCAAAAGCAAGGGAAACGCTTGGAGGAATAGCCGGGTTCAGTGAAACACAGTTCAGAGCAGATCATCCGGAATACGAATGGATAAAGAACGAAGGCGTGGAAGGAGATTCTATCGAGGAAATCTTGAAGGCTCGCAGAAGAGAACTGAGAAAAGCTAAGTCAGATGTTGACGATATTGCAAAGCAAATCAGAAAAGAGCAGGGTCGACAGGTTGAGTGTGATGAAACACTTCCGGTACAGAGGGACGACCTTCTTGATTTATTGAAAGAAAACGAGAAGCAGGAGAAAGTACTCTGTGATGCTTCAAGGGAATACGACCGAATTTCTATTGAGCTGGCAGGGCTGAAACGTTCACGGGACGCATTGGTTGAGAAAGTCGGTAAATCAATCAAAGAGAATCATGACAGAATAACTTCCTTATTATATACGCTGAAATCCGACAAAAAAAACGCCGAGAACAAATTAAGACTTGCCGAAATGGACTTAGAGCACGCAAACAAAGGAATCGAACGTCACAAGGCAGCACTGGCGCAGGCTAAAAAGAAATATACAGAAGCATTAAAAGAGAAGTGGGACGGCGATACCGAACTTACTGCAATCCGTGGAGGAGAATTTGATCCGGCATCAGCTGTTTGCCCGACTTGCGGACAGGCACTTCCGGAAGAACAGGTAGAAACTGCAAAGCGCAAGTTTAAGTTCAACAAGCAGTCCAGAATCGCCAAAAAATTAGAAGAAAAAGAGAAGTTCGAGAAAGATAAACGAGCCAAGCTGGAACAGATCACTGAGGATGGCAACGAAGCTTCTGAGGGATTGAAAACAGCGAATGAAACTAAGAAAGAAGCCGAAGTAGCTATTGAAGCTACCAAGAAAGAAATCACATCTATGGCGCTTGAAATTGCAGAAACAGAGAAAGAAGCGGAGAAACCGATTCCAGAGCCGGATATGTCTGGCGATGAAGAGTACAAGGCTGTATGCGACAAAATCTCAGTACTGGAAGAAAGTATCAATGGCATCGGAAACGGCGAAAATGACAGGGTTTTATTAAGCAACAACCGTCATTCTCTGGAAGCAAAACTCAGAGATGTTGAAGCCAAGATCAAAACTCAGACCGCAAGGCTTGAGGAAAAAGCCAACAACCTTGAAGCATTACAGGAAGAACAGAAGAAGCTTTCGCAGAAACAGGCAAATATTCAGCAGAAAGTAGATCAGCTGACCGAGTATTCCATTGAGAAGAATAAGGCACTGGCAGCAGTTATTAACCCACACTTCAAGCATTTCCAGTTCCAGTTCCTTGATTACACACAGGACGGCGAACCGATTGAAACTTGCCGGATGATTTGCAACGGCATTGATTATGCAAATGGTTTGAATCACAGCGACCGGATTCTTTGTGACATTGACCTTGTGATGGGTTTGCAGGAGATGAACGACTTACGACTTCCAGTTTGGGTTGACGATACCGAGAGCGTAAATTCGGACAGGATTCCAGGATTAGATACACAGATGATTCTGTTGAAGGTTTCGGATGGGGAGTTGGAAGTAAAAGGAATTTAAAGAAAAGGGAACAGCTAGAAACTTGTTTGGCGACAGCCTAGCTGTTCCGATATCGATATAAAAAGATATATCTGTTTAAGAATAGCAGAAAAAATCGACTTATTCCAGTCACAGGCGATCTCGCAACCGAAAAGTAAGGGGATATCCCATCACTAAATACCGTGTTTGAGGTTTAAGAACCATGTGAAAGTACACGGTAACGAAAGAAACTAAAAATAATGAAAAGGAGAATTGTTATGGCAAACAAAACACAATTAACAACAGCAGGAGAACAGCAGGCAGCAGTTGTAATTAACAACCAGTTTATTGACGGATTGACAAAACAGCTTGAAGAAAAATGTAAATATGGTCTTTCTTTTCCAAAAGACTACAATCTCAGCAATGCACTTATGGGAGCATATCTGGTTCTTAAGGAAACGAAAGACAGAAATAACAAGCCGGTTTTGGAATCTTGTAGTCAGATTAGCATTGCAAACAGCCTTATGAACATGGCAACGCTGGGGCTTTCGGTGCAGAAAAAACAGGGGTATTTCGTTAGTTATGCCGGTCAGTGCCAGTTCCAGAGATCATATTTCGGAAACATTACAATCGCCAGAAGGTACGGCATGAAAGATGTTCACGCAGAGATTATCTACCAGGGAGATAAATTCAAATATCATATTGAAGATGGGAATAAGGTTCTGGATTCCCACGAACAGGATTTTATGAACATTGATAATGAAAAAATCCTTGGAGCATATGCAGTTGTGCTGATGGAAGATGGAACGAAACATCTGGAGGTAATGAACATCAAACAGATTAAACAATCTTGGTCACAGGGCTTCGGATACAAGGAAAATGGGAATGGCACACACCAGAAATTTACTGACCAGATGGCGAAGAAAACTGTTGTCAATCGTGCCTTAAAACAGATCATCAACACTCATGGTGATGTTTTCGTACAGGAAGCAGACGATGATACAGAAACAGTTTCAAAAGATGACGCTTTTGCAGCTGATGTTGCATATGAAATCGAGCAGAACGCTAACACCGAAGAATTTATCCCAGAGCCAATGCCAATCGAAGAACAGCCAAAGCAGCCGACGGTTGCAGAAACTGTCCAGACGGTAGAAAAAGAACCGGTCCCGGCAGCAGTTGTGGAACCAGAAATCCCGGAGTTCATGAAGCAGGAGGAAATGTAACTTGTTGATTACGTTTACAACAAAATAGGGAGATATCAGAAATGAACAATAACGAAATTTTAAAGAAAGCAAGGGAACTTGTTGAACTTCTGGAGAAACAGGAAAAAGCCGGAAAGGTTGCACTGTCAAGTATGAGCCCTGGTGATGTGTTCCAGACTACAGGGAAACACAAATACAAAGTATTAGAGCAGTATGGCGATACAACGAAAATTATTTCTCTTGATCTGATGAAGAAAAACGTGAAATTTGGCGAAAGCACAGATTATAAGGAATCAAACGTAAAGAAACTGTGCGACATTGAAATTTTGAAAGATTTTGAAGAAGAATTCGGAGCAAAAAATATTGAAACACATACGGCAGATATTATTACGGTAGATGGACAGAAAATCGGAACTGTTGATTGTAAAATTCGACCTATTACATTTGATGAAGCGCGTGAATATACAGATATCATACCGAATCAATATTTGGATGATTGGTATTGGACATTATCGCCATGGTCAACGAAAGAACGTGGATGGGGAAGAAGAAGAAGTGTTCCCGTTGTTTCGCCTTCCGGCAATGTCTACAGCGGTAGCTGCTTCAGCAGTTTCGGTGTTCGCCCAGTTTGTATCTTAAAATCTAATCTCTTTGTATCTAAAGTGGAGGAATGAAAATGAAGAAAAATCTGAAGTATTTTGAAAATGAATTAAACCGGATCAACAAAGAATTTGCTGAAATTAATTACTGCCCGATATGCGGAAGAAGATTGAAATCGAGGTGATGATATAAAGAGAGTAGATAGCAAAAAAGACTGGGAACAGATAATAACCATCGAACTTCCATTGAAGCAACTCAAATTAATGCGAGATAGCATGTACAAAGTAAGCTATGCAGAGTTAGAGAGTCTAAATAGAGGGAAGGACATTCCATATGCCTATTCCGATTTAAAGAAAACCATAGATGAAGCTGACGATATCTTGAATGCATAAATGTAGTTCATGGAAAGCGAGGTGATTCAAAATGTTCATGCGAGTAATTTCAACAGGAAGCACTAATGGAAACTGTTACGCTTTGCAGTCAAGTACAGGCGAGATCGTTCTTCTTGACTGCGGGTGCAAGTACAAGAAAATCCTCAGAGGGATTGACTACCAGATAAGCAACGTTTCCGGTGTGCTTCTTTCACATGAACATGGTTAAGGCGATCACACCGAAGCTGTTCATGAAATCATGAACGCCGGAATCACGGTTTATACCGGAACAGAAACAATCAAAAACTTAGGCATAACGGACGGAACTATAAAATCTGTCGCTGAAAAGAAATACTTCAAAATCGGCTCGTTCAGCGCAGTTCCGTTCAGCTTGCCGCATACATCTGCAAATAAAGAACCGTGCCCGAATTTCGGATATCTGGTGGAACATGAAGAAATGGGAAAGCTTCTTTACCTGACGGACTTTGAGTATTGCCGGTATAAGCTCAAGCCAATGGAAATTAATCACTTGGTTATTGGTTGTAATTACTGCGAGGAGCTGATAGACAGAAACAACCCGAAGTGGAAACACCAGATCACCGGGCATTGTTCTTTGTCAACTTGTAAGCAGTTCATTAAGGAAAATTTCACAGAATCGCTCAAAACGATAACACTGGTACATTTGAGTGGCGATGCTTCAGACGCCGGTAAAATGCTTAAAGAAATTAAAGAAGTTGTTGGTAATGATATTCTAATTCAGATTGGACGAGCTGGGCTGGAAGTCGATTTGAACTTATTCCCATTTTGAAAGGAGAAAATCCAATGGAAATGACAGATTGCGATAGCTGTAAATATCACGATGATTGTCCGTTAGCATGGGACTACGGACCACTTTACTGTAATGATTACGAGGAGGAATAAAATTGAAAGAATGGACAGAAGAACTTTTACTGGCGGATGGATATAAACTTCAAAACGCTGAAATTACAAATGTGTCATTAAATTTCAGAGATCACGGAGTACTTTCACTTGACCTTACGCTGAACGGTGGCGGATGGGGAGTAGTTTACGGCGGATATGTTCTTGGACATGGATATTTGGGAGCTAAAGAATTTAAAGGTTCTGATTCTGGAATGGAAGCAATCATGCGAATTATGGATGTAGTTGGCGTTGAAGATCTTGTAGATTTAAAAGGAAAGCATGTTCGGGTCGCAACAAAGGGATGGGGAAGCTCAGTGAAAATCATCGGACATTTTATCAAAGACCAGTGGTTTGATTACTTGAGCTTTTACGAGGATAAAAAGGAGTGACAGGATGCAGATTTTAATTAATGTTCTGGACAAAATCAAGAAGGAAATCTCTCCAACATCCAGTCTGTACGACAGAGGATGGAATGATGCGCTGGAAAAGGCAAAGGAATGTTTCACATCTTATAATCCGGTGATTGAATGGATTCCGACAGAATTAATGTTACCACCGGAGCCAGACGAAGATGTTGATATCGAGGAACTTCCGCAGTACACGGTAACAATCAAAGGTGCTGAATGGCCGACATCTCTTAGATATGCCGGAAATGGCGAGTGGATTGATGTTGGCGTTGGCGGAGAAATTTATTACAAGGTTTCAGCGTGGATGCCGATGCCGGAAGCTTATAAGGAGAAATAACATGAACAAAGTAATTCTGATCGGGCGATTAGTAAAAGACCCGGACATACGGACCGGAACCAATAACATAAGCATTGCCAGATACACTATTGCAGTCGAAAGACAGTATCGTAAAGATAATGAGCGAAAAGCAGATTTCATAAATTGCGTTGCACTTGGCAGAAACGGAGAGTTTGCTGAAAAATATCTGCATAAAGGAATGAAGATAGCAGTCATTGGTAGCTGGCAGACCGGAAACTATACGGACACTGACGGAAAGAAGATTTACACAAATGACTGTTTGGTAGAAACCCATGAGTTTGTGGAAAGTAAGGGAAGAAGCAATCAGTCTGAAAACACCGGTGCAGTTCCACCGTCAGCACCGGCAAGCGACACATTTGTTGAACCGGCTTATGATCCGGATTTACCGTTTAGCTAAGGAGCGATGATGGAAGACTTAATCATAGATTGCTTCGCCGGTGGCGGCGGAGCATCTGTTGGAATCGAAATGGCACTTGGAAGACCGGTGAACATAGCAATTAACCATGATCCTGATGCTATCCTGATGCACAAGACGAATCATCCGGGCACACTGCATCTGACAGAAGATATCTTCAAAGTAGACTTGCAGAAATATGTTGGAAACCAGCACGTAGCGTTGATGTGGGCTTCCCCAGACTGCACAAGTCATTCAAAAGCAAAAGGCGGTCAGCCAAGAAAGCAGGGACTTCGCATTCTTCCATGGGCGGTATATAAGCACGCAAAGGCAATTCTCCCAGATGTGATTATCATGGAGAATGTAGAAGAAATCCAACAATGGGGTCCGTTGGACGAGAAAGGGCATCCGATTAAGGAGAGAGCCGGTGAAGATTACCGGAAATTCATTTCAGCAATGAAAAATATCGGATATGAATTTGACAGTCAAGAACTGGTAGCTGCTGATTATGGAGCACCGACAACGAGAAAAAGATGGTATGCAGTATTTCGCAAAGATGGGAAGCAGATAGTGTGGCCAAAGCCTACGCATAATCGTTTTGGAACAGACGGTCTGAAGCCATATGAACAGTGTGGAGATTATATTGATTGGTCGGATTTAGGAAAGAGCATTTTTGACCGCCCAAAGCCGCTGGCAGAAGCAACTCAGAAGCGCATTGCAAATGGAATCAAGAAATATATCGTTGATAATCCGGATCCATATATTGTGAAAAGCAAAGATGCACTGGCGTTTATCATTCAATACCATGGAGAAACTAGACAAGGTGATTCCAGAGGACAATTGCTGACTGAGCCGATTAAGACCATTGATACATCGAACAGATATGGTCTTGTAACTGCATTTATCACAAAGTATTACAAAACCGGAATCGGTCAGGGATGTGATGAGCCATTGCATACGATAACTACTTCGCCCGGCCACTTCGGAGTAATATCCGCATTTCTGGTTAAGTATTATGGAACAGGATGCGGGCAGGTGCTCAACGAACCACTTGGAACTATTACCACAAAAGACAGGTTCGGACTTGTGAATGTTCTGGTCGATATTCATGGAGAGAAGTATATTATTTCAGATATTTTCCTGAGAATGTTAAAACCAGAAGAATTAAAGATGATGCAGGGATTTCCAAAAGACTACATCATTGATAGGGATTACAAGTGGAGAAATTACCCGATTGCAAAACAGGTAGCAAGAATTGGAAACAGTGTAGTACCGGTTATGGCAGAAGCATTAGTAAAAGCAAATTGCCCGTACCTGAAAGTCGGTGAACGCAAAACTGCACCGATGATTTATATGCAAAATAACGGACAAGTGGCGTTCGGATAAAAAAGGAGCGATTATATGGAACCAGTTTTAGAAAAAAGATTCAACTACAAAGGACATCCATGTGTAGTCTTATTCATGCCCGGAGCGTACCGGTGCGGATATGTCGGAATCCCGAAAACACATAAATTATCCAAGCACGGAGCTAATTTAGATTCAATCAGCTGCCACGGTGGAATCACCTATTCTGAATCAACTTTACATTGTTGCGATGACAAGGACATATGGTGGATTGGATTTGACTGTGCGCATTTCTGTGACGGATACGATATCGAAACCGCAAAGCAGTATTTCGGAGATGACTCGGAATTCAAATGGAGCTTTGCAATAATGAAAGACCTGTGGGAAAGCGCAAATGAAGAACGCAAATTCCAGTCATTAAAAGACGTGCAGGACGGATGCAAGGAAATTGTAGATCAGCTTGAAAGGATGTAGCTTCGGTTGGATTACAAGAAATTCAGACAGGCGAAAGCCATTGAAGCGAGCAATAAGAAGAAACTTCTGAAAGTAAATCCGAAACTGGATGAAGGAACCGGGATATATATACTCTGGCGGACCGAAACCAGTGGGTATATAGGCCAGACACGACAAGGTTTACTCACCAGACTGGCACAACACATGTCGGGATACGAGCAGCATATTGATCGTTCCATGAAAGCACATGGGCTGTATTCGGAAGAGAATAAGAGCGGATATAAGATTGACTTTTTCCACTGCCCGGTATCGCAGCTTGACGAAAAAGAACGAGAATACATCCAGAAAGCCATTGATGCCGGATGGATCGTGAAAAACAAGACTGGCGGTGGACAGGATGAGGGAAAAGAAAAGATTGCTGATTACCGACCGGCGAAAGGATATCGTGATGGTATCCAACAAGGCAAGAAAGCTCTGGCCCGTGATTTATCGCACATCATTGATACACATTTGCAAATCACTCTGAAGCCAGAAAAGCAGAACAACAAAATTTCAATCAAAGCTTTTGAAAAATTCAAAGAAATGCTTGATGAAAGGAACTATGAGAAATGACTATACGTGAAATAAAGAGCAGAAAACATAAGGAATACGAGCAGAATCGTAAAGATATTTATTATTTCATCGTAAAATACGAAAAACGCAAAGGCGAAATGCCGCAGGTTAAAACGATAGCTGAGGAATTGGACTTAAGCCCCAGCGCAGTTCAGAGACATTTACGTCAGTTTGCGGATGATGGACTGATTGAATTTTCGGGGAGCAATTCTCACAGAAAATACCAGCTGATAAGAAAGAACGAAAGATGAAGCTTTACGATCTGTACACCTTAGATGGGACATTCGTAGATACTCTTACCCGGAAAGAAGCTGTTGAAAGATTCGGCCTTTCCGGGTGGGACTTCAAATCAAAAATAGACTACAGAGAGCCTATCAATGGTGAATATTACCTGGATGATTCGGAAGACGATATCACTGTTAGAAAGCACAAGGACAAAGACATGTTTGCACAGTTTGACTTACTCACATCGAAGTTGAGAAAAATATTAAAAGTGGAGGGAAAATAATGGCAGAGAATTGTAATGAATGTAGTATCGCATGGATACGTGGTGGCGAGTACGCAGAAGTATCAGCGCATAATGGCAGCAAGATGAAAGGAAGAGTCCTGAAGCTTACAGAGCAGCATCCAGAAGATGTGAAGATTCTGGCCACAAACAAAGATGGTTCCATATTTGCCCATGTCCCAGTTAAGTACGTGAAACTACGAGCACCAAGAGAATTAACAGAAGAGCAGAGAGCGGAACTGATCGAGCGAGGCAAGAATATGTCGAGAAATAAATCAATTGATTGTGAAGAAACGCCAGATTTCGATTCTGACGATGAAGATGAGGAAATGTTCGATGTTTAATGAAAGAATGGGAATTAATGTTGAAAATGGTAAAAGTAGGATTTGCCCTAAATGCGGGAATCGTTTTCATGTTTTCGCAGATTATAACCGGCATTGCGGAGGAAATTTATATTGGTGCGAATGCACAGAATGTAAAACCATTACAAAAATACATCACAGTAAGGAAGCTGCAATAGTAGCTTTTAAGGAAGGATTGGTGCACAAAAATGAGCAAAGTGAACATATATGGGCTTAAAGCGTATATAAGTAAAACGTTTGATTTGCATGTTGGCAAAAGAGTCAAATACGCAGAACGTGGTGGGGAAGAAAAAAGAGCATATCTATGAGGTAAAACAGTTATATCCATTTTGTGTTTTACTGGAAGATATTTTCGATCATACAAAGATTTGTCCTTGCTACAGCAAGTTAAGCATGATGTTAAGAGGGATTGAATAAACATGAAAACAGTTAAAAGAAAGGAATAACACTTATCCTCGTGAAACGAGGTTCCGCCTAATCAGAATAGTTCGGGTAAAATTTGATAAATGCTAGACTGGAATGCCTTGGTTCTCCTGCATAGTGCAGAACAGGCTAACGGTCAGAGGTAATAACTCCCAAGGCTATAAAGCAGATTGTAAAATTGCCATACGGATATTTGTAGTATGGCGTGTGAAAGAATTAATTGAAAAATCCATAGATAGATTGAAACTGGCAAGTGATATTTCACTGAAACATTACAACAAACCACTTGTATGTGAGTATTCCGGTGGAAAGGATTCAGACGTGCTTCTAAGGCTGTTCAGAATGTCTGGAATCCCGTTCGAGGTACATAATTCGCATACCACTGTTGATGCACCGCAGACAGTAAGACATATCAAAAATGTGTTTTCTAAATTGGTGAGTGAAGGCATTAAATGTGAGATTGACTATCATGTACAGGAAAACGGAAACCATCTTACAATGTGGAATCTTATTCCCAGAAAACTAATGCCACCGACCAGAATTGTTCGGTATTGTTGCTCCGAACTAAAAGAGGGCGGGAACCCCAACAGGATGATTGCGACAGGTGTTAGATGGGCTGAAAGCAGTAAGAGAAGCAATAGAAGCCCATTTGAAGTATTGGGGCAGACAGCAAGTAAAAGCATCGGTGTTTCTGATGAGAAAATGCTTATCACCGACAATGACGATACCCGAAGGTTGTTTGAAAATTGCCAGATGAAAGCAAAGACAGTAGTCAATCCAATTATTGACTGGACAGATCAGAATATCTGGCAGTTCATTGGAGAGAAAGATATTCAGGTATGCGAGCTGTACCAATGCGGATATGACCGGTTAGGCTGTTTGGGCTGCCCGCTTGTTTCAAAGAAACAGAGGGAAAAGGAAATGTATGATTTTCCGAAGTACAAACGAGCCTATATACGTGCTTTTGACAGAATGTTAGAGGAACGCAAGCAGCGTAGGAAAGATACCAAGTGGAGTTGCGGTGAAGAAGTATATCTATGGTGGACGCAAGATAACAATATAGTTGGTCAGATGGAATTATCTGATTTTATCGAGTATTAAAAATCATGTACCACTGCACAATAGCGTGTCAGTTACTTACATGGGGAAAGTGAAGATGGAAATGAAAGGCATTCTTGTCGATGAAGAAACTTACAACAAAATGGACGAGTATGACCAGAACATATGCGATACGTGCCAGTCTTACGGAGATAACTACTTTGACGGGGAGTATTTCTGTGGAGAATGCGAAAACTATAAAGCCCACCATAAGGAGGACGTAAATGAAAAATAATAATTACACTTCATTCTTCAAGGCAAAACCAAAGAAAGTAGAGAGGTACATTCGTTGCAGAAAATGTGGTGGAAACATGGAATGGGTTGAATACTATCCACCAACAATTAAATGCCCGAAGTGCGGATATGCTGTATATCCTAAACCTTATGAGCCAGATTGCATCAAACTTCCTGAGACATGGAAAGAATATTTTGAATTATATGAGAAAATGAGAAGTGGGGAAAAATGGAGAAATTAAAACCTTGTCCGTTTTGCGGAGGAAAGGCAGAAATGCTGATTAGTGAATATGAAGATTCGAGAAAAGAATATCTTGTAGACTGCACAGAATGTTGCGGAATGGTGGAACGCTGGGTGGATACTGAGGAAGAAGCTGTAGAACAGTGGAATCGAAGAGTAAATGATAAGGAGGACACAAAATGTTAATCAGAAGTCAGGATAAAAGAATGATTGTAAATTTCGATAATATTTGCACAGTATCAGCGTTTCCTGAAAAGGATAGTGAGGATATCTATGTCGAAGATGGTACAGGCTCACTCATGATTGGAAGATATTCCACCAAAGCAAAAGCTATGAAAGTACTGGATATGATTCAGGAAGCTTATGCGGATTTTGAATCAGCAAAAATCACCAGTACAGGACTGGCAACAGCGGCATATACAGGAAGTTATGATACTCCTGAAAGCGTAGCAGGTGGAATTAAGGTGTTAAAAGGTTATGCAGAAATGATAAGAGAATCAGTGGTCTTTCAAATGCCAGAAGATGGGAGTGTGGAAGTATGAAGTATAGAAAGAAACCAGTTGCAATTGATGCAGTGCAGTGGACTGGTACAAATCATCGAGAAATGTTCGATTTTCTGACGGACTATCAGTGTACAGACCAGTACATGTCGGCAGAAGGTAAGAATTTCTATATTGACCATTGGAAGGTTCCAGGTGGTCTGGTTATCAAGACACTTGAGGGCGAACATCTGGCGAATATTGGTGATTATATCATCCGCGGTGTTCACGGAGAATTTTATCCGTGCAAGCCAGATATATTCAGAGAAACTTATGAGAAGGTGGAAGGATGATTCTAAACCAGAAAGACCAGAAAATCTGCGATAAATATAGCGCCTATGATAATTCTGGATGCGTACATTGCTGGGAATGCCCTTTAATTAAGGGCGACCCGAGTCAATATGATTTTCGGTGCAAAGCAAACAGCCATTATAACAGGAAAACACATGAATGGGAATATGACGAAAACGAGCAAAGTAGAAAGTTTGAGGAATTTCTTAAAAGATATTATTAGGAGGTCATGATGAGCAGAGTACGAACCAGATTAGAACAATACAAAGCTGAGATAGAAGAGAAATCACAGTATAAGCATGAATTTCTAGGAAGTGCGCCGTATATCGTAAACACTCTTCTGGCTGATCTGGAACAGGACGATAAAGAAAATGGTTGGATTCCGGTCAGTGAGAGATTGCCGGAAGCAAGCGGTACGTATCAAGTGACTTGCATGGACGGAAGAATATATCGTTCAACCTATGCAAAATTTCAAAGCAAATTGAAACGCTGGGAATTAACTGGTGCTAGGTTGTATTGGAAAGTCACAGCCTGGATGCCACTTCCAGAACCATATAAGGAGGGCTAAATGGGATATTGTAAAATAGAATGTCCGGACGGTGAAACAGAGTGTTGCATTTGCTGTGATAAGCAAGGTGGTTGTGATAATCGGTGTGACATGATGGACAGTTATGAATATGCAGAAGATTGTGAAGATTATGTTAAGGAGGTAGAAGCATGATTACATTCTTATTAGTATTCACCCTTGGAGCCATATTCGGCGTGACTGGCCTTGTATGTGTAGCGATCATGTACGATAAGCACAACCCAGACGAATAGAAAGGAGAACGGTATGCTGACAAGGAATAAGAAACTGAAGGATTACGGTATTCCGGCAGAGGATATTGAAAAACTGAATACGATGCTGAAAGACTTCCCGGCAGAGTACGGATACCTGCTTTCCGGCGCCGCCTTGTCAGCTTGCCCGAAAAACACGGTGATAGCGGATATGGTTATTGAGAATATCCTGCACCGAAAGAGTTATAGAAAAATCAGCAAAGAAAGATATATCCCGATGAACCCAAAAGACTTTTACGGATACAGGCGCAAGACCGTCGCTGTACTGTATGAGAGGATGAGATTATTGGGAGTGTGGGAATGAGATGAGTGAAATCAAGTCTATTTATCCGAAGGAATATCTTTTAAAAAATGGATTGCTTCGATACTATACTGCTCCTGGAAGATACGGATTTGCAATTTACGAAGTGGGTTATCAATTACCCCTGCTGTCACCGTTGGAATATTGTACGGAAAATAGTGCGAAGCTTGATTGTATAAGATTTAATGCTCTTGGGCCGGAAGAAATCTGGAAAGAATATTGGAGACGTTATGTAATTTCTAAACGACCATTAGGTGCGAAAATAGAGACGTTTGCTGAATGGAAAAGCAAAAACGCAAACATGTATGAACGGGAGGATAGAAGATGACTGAAAATCCTAATTACGATCCAGACTATTGCTATGAATGTAGCGGGTATGGAGATGACTACTACATAGACGAAGACGGAGAACTGGTTTGTAGGTGTCCAGAATGTCCGTTTAGCGAATTTGGGGAGGATGAATAAACGAAATTAATTGATTTAATAGCAGCAATTGTCGGCGATCCTGAAAGTGACATAAAAATTCAGATATGTCACCCAGGAAGAAGATGGGGTGATTACGATACATTCAATGCCGGTTCAAAACTGCTGAAACCATTTTATGAATTAGAAATAAGCTGCCTTTCGGCAATAGAAACGGATGTGATCAGAGTTGATTTGGCTTTTGATGAGAAAGAGGGTTGTGATTGAATGAGCAGACTAATAGATGCAGATGAATTGAAACATGTGATACATTGTGCGTATTCTGATGATTTAGAAATCCTTGAAAAGATTGACGAACAGCCGACAGTTTTTGATGTGGATGAAGTTGTTCAACAGTTGGAAATGTTAATCGAAGATAAATGTTCAGAATTGGGTGACGATTGGTATACAGCCGAATGCCTGAATGAAGCAGTTGAAATCGTGAAAAGTGGAGGAATTAAATGAGTAGATTAATAGATGCAGACGAGCTTAAAGAACGATTTTGTGAAGAAAACTGTGGTGAGCGCAGATGTATTGATCAAATGGATAAATGTATATGGATTTGTTCAGTAGAAGAAAGTAAAACGGCATATGATGTGGACAAGGTTGTAGAATCGCTTATGAAGAGGTTTCGCATTGTTTCTAATGATGAGGACTTGGAATGGAACAGAGCTATAGATTATGCAATCGAGATCGTAAAAGGCGGTGGAGTTGATGAGAGAAATTCTTTTTAAGGCAAAGCGGATTGATAATGGCGAATGGGTTGAGGGATATTATTTTGTCTCTGGTGGCGAACATTTTATTCACGCCGAATACATTGAGGGCTTTTGTATGCCAGTAGTTGTAAAAGTAAAAATCATTCCAGAAACCCTCTGCCAGTTCACAGGACTTTGCGACAAGAACGGCAATAAAATTTGGGAAAATGACATTATCAAATATCATTTCGGAGAAATCTATGCTCCAATCAAATATGGATATTATCAAAATTGTTTTGATTCTCAAAAAACAGAACATGTCGGATTCTATGTAGATTGGACGGGCGACAAATGCCTTAGGAAAGATTTAGGATATTGGATTGATATGGTATACGCTATGCCAGTCGGAAACATTTTCGACAATCCAGAATTGTTACAGAAGGAATGCAGATGAGTAAAGGCAAAGACATTTCTACTATGTTCACGAGAGAAGAAAATAAAAAGAATGGAAGAGCAGGATATTATCAACTGCCAAAGAAAAAGATGCTGTCATTAGTCCTGCACAGTGCGGAGTGTTTTTACAGAAAAGAGGAAAGAGAAAATGAGTAAATCAGTATTAGTGATGAAAACGCCAGAAAATTGTGATTCATGTAGATTTGGAGAAAAGAAAAAAGTTCCAGCAGGAGAATTTATTCTTTGCAAATTGAGCCACACACTAAACGATATTGGAATGAAAAATATACCGGAATGGTGCTATCTAACTTTGTTGCCAAAAAAACTCACTTATGAAGATAGTTGCAAATATGTAAACGATGATTACCGTGATGGTTGGAATGCTTGTATTGATGAGATTATAGGAGAGGTGAATTAGATGGAGAGATTAACAATCGAGGAAGCTATTAAATACATCAAAGAAGTAGTTCGTAAGAACCGAAAAAACAAAGAAAAGAGCACCATTATAATTCCAAATAGTTTTATAAGTAGCGCCGATTGTGCTGAAAAATACGAGCAAGTTGCAAATTGGCTGAAAGAATTAAAATCTTATAAAGACCTGGAAGAACAGGGCTTGCTTGTGGGATTGCCAGTTAATAAGAACAAAGAGATATATATCATCTCTTCCAGATGGACAATCTGCTCAGAATGTGGTTCAAGATTTGATGAATACAGTTGTATTGATTGTGAATACGAATGCGATAGTGAAAAAGAATATTATGTGTGTCCAACTTATCTTTCGTCTATAAATGTAAGCACTTATGCTAACCGATTTGGCAAGACAATATTCCTCACCCGTGAAGAAGCTGAGAAGAAGTTGGAGGAGATGAAAGCTAATGATTAAAGTACTGAATGCCATTAATACTAGACTGATTCCTATATCGGTTTTACAGGATGTAAAAAGTAGAATCTCTGATTGGCTTGCATCCGGCGGGAAAGAAACCGATCCTTACATTCAGCGGCAAATTGATTATCTGAAAGCTGTTGAAAAAGCAACATTGGATGAGAAAAATATCGTATAAGTGGAATTGGAGGAGATGAAGAAATGAATAAATGTTGTGCTAGCCAAGACGGTATATGTAGAAACGTTATCCTATTCGGAACTAAATGTGACGGATATAAAGAAAGATGCACGCTGAGGCCGGCTTATAGTACTCTTGAACGAACAGTGGAAAATTATCAGCATAGTTTAAGAAAAATGTTTGGAGTGGAGGATTAACATGAAGTCAGAAGAAGCAATTGAAATCTTGCAGAAGCGCATTGTTCTGATTGATACGGAGTACCCCCGACCAGAAAGACCTTATGGAATACCGGAAAGCGTTGGAACTAGCAGTGAAGGCATTGAAAGAACAACAGGAGGTGAATCCAATTGGCTGACGTAAAATGGATAAAATTATCGACAGGACTGCCAGATAATAGAAAGATCAAGCAGATTAGAACTCTCCCAAATGGAGATACAATCGCATTAATGTGGATTTTTCTTATGTGTCTTGCCGGAAATTCGAACGATGATGGATTTGTGTTCTTCACAAAAGAAATCCCGTACACAGATGAAATGCTGGCGGAAGAATTCAAAATGGACATAAACACGATACGGCTTGGTCTTGCCACATTTGAAAAATTCGGAATGCTTGAGATCGTAAATGATTTTATTTGCCTGTCAGCATGGGAAAAATGGCAGTCTACGGATAAACTGTCAGAATTAAAAGAATACAACAGGATCAAGCAGCGAGAATCCAGAGCAAGAAAGAGGCTGTCAAAAACTGTCAATGACATGTCAATGACAAGTCAACCGTGTCAAGACATAGATATAGATAAAGAT